>Ga0255755_1000345_pt1 | contig 49166 bp, 35 predicted proteins | sample 011ome_18_FD_179955 | JGI IMG/M metagenome (GOLD analysis project Ga0255755, IMG submission 179955) | Coastal salt marsh microbial communities from the Groves Creek Marsh, Skidaway Island, Georgia - 011501BT metaG (version 2) | ecosystem: Environmental > Aquatic > Marine > Intertidal zone > Salt... | reverse complement strand
GGGTGCAATCTTCTAGCGGCAGACAGTTTAGTATTATCACCACTGTTGATAGTGGTTCTCAAGTTACTTGTGACGATAACTTCGATAACACGGAGTCGGGCAGGACTTGGGCGATTGGAGGCAAACGAGCTACGTTTGATAGTGCGGACAGCCGAAAGTTTTTTGAGAGTGACAGAAAAGCCGGTGCTACCGTAGAAGTTGAGTATACAGGGACTAACTATCAATTAAGTTCGACACTCGGTTTAGCGAGCGTAAATGCGTCAATAATTATCACGGGGACTGGATCTTCAAAGCCGACAATCGAAGCAACGAATAATGACATAGCGTTTAGTTATAGGTCAACGCTAGTGATTTCAAACATTAACTTCATAAACACTAATTCAACAAAGACTGCATCTGTTTTAGCTTATGCAATAGCTGTAAGTAGTTGTAATATTGTTTTATTCAATGTTAATGTCGGAGATTCGACTAACTATTTCTGGAAGGGTTTTAGTTCAGGAGCAAGTGCATCTCTGTATTTTGATGGAGGCAGTATTAACAATTGCTCCAATGCCGGAATTGAGTGGAAATACAATCTTTATTTGGATAGAGTAAATTTAAACGGAAATCAAATCGGCATTAATTTACCTTCGCCTTTCTCCGGTATTCAAAGTATAAACAGGTGTGTATTTCGCAACTCCGTATCACACGGAATTTTGATGCACGCGAATTACCCGCCTTTTGCGTTGCATTTCACTAACAATATATTTTACCTGAATGGTGGGAATGACATCCATCAAAGCAATTCATACGGACCGTCAAGAATCAGGTTTATTAATAATATTTTTGTGACATCTAGTGGTTATTCTCTTACTTCCGCCGGGAATCTGAACTCCGTTGTCCATCTAGTAGACCGCAATGCTTTCTATGTTTATGGATCAGGAACAAAGAACAATAATTTCCCTGCTGACGCAAATGAAATAACCCTCACTGCCGACCCCTTCGTAGATGCCGCAAACGGTGATTTTAATATAAACAATGCAGCGGGCGGTGGTGCAGTCCTGCGATCCACAAAATATACATTAGGAGGCTAGGTAGATATGTCTTGGACTGATATGACGCAATTAACAAGCTGCTACGCTTGGTTCAAACCAGAATCACTTGCGAGCAGTTATGCAAACGGTGATCCGATAAGTAGTTGGGCAGACTCCAGCGGCAATGGACGAGATGTTTCTCAGGCAACTTCAGCTAACCAGCCGTTAGCAGTGGCGAACGCAATCAACGGATATATGGCGGCGGATTTCGATGGGAGTAACGATTTTCTGTCGAGTGCTAGTTATACGCAAAGCGGGGATGTAGCAGTTACCACTGTATTGAACATTGATTCATTCCCTAGTTTGTCAACGAGTGTGAACATACAAAATTCAGCTACCCCTGCAAGTCCACAATTTGTCGATACTTGGGTGCAAAATCTTTTTAGAAGCACTGGGAATTTCAACTGCTACCAGAGAGCGTCTAGCTCAACTCGGTTCATAGGAAATTTAGCTTTTACCCCAGATTATTTGTCAACAGGTACAAGTTACATCACAACATTTTCCTTGAATAGCTTAGTGTCTGATTTGAGGGTTAATGGGCGATCATTAAATAATGGTGCAAATTGGTCAAACCTTTCAACAATCTCGCCGCCAAGCGGAACAGCATATATCCATCTAGGCGATGGATATGGAAACTTGAACGCAAAAATGACAGAAGTGATTATCTACGATTCAGCAAGCCTCGATAATGCGGAGGCTATGTGGGTCGAAGGCTATTTAGCAGACAAGTATGCAATCACGTTAGCTGCCGGTCATCTATTTAAGAATGAACCACCAGCCAACCCTCCGACTATGTACAACCCATCAAGTAGTGGCGGCGGATCAAGCTCTCCAACATACACATCAACCGCTGGCACACAAATATATCCGTTTCGCACATTGGCCGAAGATGATTTCGATAAAGGCGGCACAAAATTTCACCCATTATCATAGGTAATATAAATGAGCAGAGAACAAACAGCCTATGTAGGCGACGATATAAAGGTTTTAGTGAATGTGGTGGATTCCACAGGGTCTCATGTGGTGGCCGTTATTGATACGTCTACAACAAGACTAAACGGATATTCCACAGTTCCAACTGTTAACACTATTAATACTGGTATTTATGAAATAGTTTTCAGTAGCGTGACTCCTGCGCCAGCAGAGGGAAGTAGGCTAATCTGTAAAGTAAATGGTGCAATTAGTGGCGTTGCTTGGAGTGAATACGCCGTCCCGATCAAGATAATTGGAAAATCTAGCGACGTGCTTGCGGCTGGAGATGTTGATGGTTATTCGCTAGAATCCGCCCTCAAGCTATGTCTTTCCGCCTTGGCAGGCAAGGTTACTGGCGGCGGAACCACAACGATTACATTTAGATCTGCTGACGATAGTGCGGACAGGATTGTTGCCACTGTAGACTCAAACGGAAATAGAAGTTCTATAACACTAGACAGTACAGGTTAATATGTCATATTTTCCATCTTCATATTTCGCTCCAACGTATTACACAATAGGGATGTTTACTGTTTCACAACAAACAGTAAGGTCTTCATTTGTATTTTTTGTATTTTAGATAAAAAACGCTCTTTATTGTGTATTTAATATAAGGAGAAAAATATTATGGCATTTACAGAACAAGCTCACGTAAACGATATCGGTACAGTTTTTAGAGTTACCGTATTTGACACTAGTTCAACTGGTACAACTAGTGCGGCTGATATCAGTACGGCCACAGCAAAAGTATTGTATTTTAGAGCGCCAAACGGTACTACTTTTAGTAGGGCTGCCGTTTTTACTAGCGATGGTTCAGATGGAAAGATTGAATATGCCACGGTTGACGGAGATTTAAATACGGCTGGAAACTGGGAGCTACAAGCAAGTGTAGTAACCCCTGACGGAAGCTGGAACACTAACGTCGGCAATTTTAGAGTTTACGAAAACATACATTAGGTGCTAATATGTGGAGAACTGATCTAGTTTTAATGTTAAGGTCTTTGATTGGTGATTTGGATAGAGCCAAATTTACTGATGATAGATTAAGACAGATTATCGTAGTTGGCGCTTTTAATGTTATAAATGACGCTGATTTTGCAAATAATTATACAGTGGATGTTGGGGCTGTGACAATCAGTCCAGATCCTGTAACACAAAAAGATACAGATTTTACAATTCTTACTCTTTATAAATCTGCCTGTATTTTACTTGGCAGCGAGGTAAAGACAGAATCGGCAAACGCTATCTCCATTAAAGACGGCCCATCAGCAATTGATCTTCGCGGTGTGAGTGCGAGTCTTTCCGCACTATACAACGATCTTTGCAAAAAATATGATGATATGCTTAATGCATATTTGTATGCTTCGGGCGGCGGCGATGGTGGTCCTGCTGGCGCTGCTGTTCTTGGTCCTTACAGTCCAGCAAGCATCGGCCTTAATGCAAATACTTACGATGATCGTGGTTATCATTTCTATTAACGGAGAATAAAAAATGGCGGTTTCGCAAAAAATTAAAAGTGGAGACGATCAGCCAAAGGGTGGCAGAGCAATCGTCGGAATTGGTGGGGCTAGAGGGCTGGCCGCCGCTGATGTGGTTGATGCAAATCATACGCTTGATCCACAAGTGGCTTCAAGTAATGTGGATCAGTCAATAGCAAATATTGACGCTAGTTTAGATTCGAGATATGACGATCCTAGATACTATCAAGGCGATGACATAACATAGGTTTAAAAATGGCAATAAATATTCCGAGTTCTGTTTTTGATACATATAATGAGGCGGTTCTTCTGTTTACCAGAACGGGTCGTCTTGTTTATCCAGAAAAGAAAGAGGAATGTCCAAACTGTTATCTGGACACGCTTGGCACTAGAAATAGGTCTATTAGCTTGTATAAAGCTAGTGGACCATATCCGTTTGAGCGCGGTATGCCGTGTCCGTATTGTGGTGGTAAGGGCTACAAAGCCATTGAATCAACAGACGACATAACATTAAGAATTTATTGGGATAGAAAATTTTGGGTTAAGACTGATATGAGTATTGATATTCCTGATGGTGGAATACAAACAATATCATATATGGCTGATTTAGATAAAATTAATAAAGCTAAATACTTAATGCCTTTATATGATGGAATAGAGAGATATGATGAGTCTAGGTTTCAAAAAACCGGAACATCTTTTCCTCAAGGCTTTAAGCAGAACGACACTAAATATGTTGTGACATTTTGGACTAGGGCTACTGCATGAAAATAGTTGAAACTAATGCAAGGATTAGAGCCACAATGAATAAGCTTTTAGCCAAGGAGGGCGATAAAGCTCTAAGAAATGCGTCTCCTAGAATCAAGAGGCGCGTAAAGGCTCTTGTTTTACAGGCGATGGCGGCATCCAAGGAGATTAGTGAAATATCTTCTGGTTCATTAAGATTGGATTTTGGTTTGACGCAAGATCCTACGGCTGAAATTATTAATGCTATAGTAAATTCCGTGTATGTAGAAGTTCGTCGCGTTCGCGCCACGGCTGGAAAACTTTCGGGAGGTGTGACGATTGGCATACAGCCTATGGGTTATCAAAACCTATTAACGCTTCCCGGAGCGCAGCAACAAATAGAAGATGGTAGCTCCTTGCCTTGGCTTAGTTGGCTGCTAACAAGGGGTAATGAAATAATTATTCAGGAATATGGCGTGCTTTATGGTTCTGGCTTTGGTAGAACAGATGGGGCGAAGATGTCAAACAAAAAGGCCCCATTTATGGTTGATCCGGCATATTCCGGTACTGCTGATAATAATTTCATAACTAGAGCGCTCGCCCCTCACCAAAGAGCTATATCTAATATAATAAAAGAGGAGCTGACAAGATGACAGGTGGACCACACACAAAACTAAGCAATGTTAGCAATGCACAAGATTCCACAATATCTAATATTTTATTGGATAATTTTATAAATTTTTATGATTGGGGCTTTGTTGATCGTGGTTCATTTTACAATATAAATATTCCACAGTCTGGCCTTTATGGTGGAGACAGACATAAATTAAGACTTTCAGATGATCCGAGATATACTTCTGGTAAAGTGTGGGAGGGGTATCGTCAAAACTGGGTTTGGGAAAGCGGTATTGATGGTACAACACAGCAGCCAATAAATATCTCTGGCGTTTTTATTGATGGCACATTTTATGCAAATGATAATGTTTCTAATCCATTTTATATTGATTATCCAAATGGTAGAATCGTTTTTGATGACGCTATTTCTACATCTAGTGATGTTCAGTTAGAATATAGTCACAAGTGGTTGCAGGTTGTTCCGGCTGAAGGTGTTTCTTGGTTTAGGCAGATCCAGAGTCGCTCATTTAGGAATGAGTCAGAATTTCATGTCGAAAACTCTGGCGGTTGGGCGGTTTTGGGGCAGTCTAGAGTACAGCTTCCCGCGCTGGCCGTTGAAGTTATCCCGCCAAGAACTCTAGAAGGATATCAGCTTGGTGGCGGTCAATGGGTTAATAATGAAGTTCTTTTCTATGTAATAACAGAAAATCATTGGGAGTGCGCTAATATTATGGATACAGTTCTTTATCAAAATGATAAAACTATCCATCTTTATGACCCTACTCAAGTGGGTATGTCTGGGGTTTCTCCTTTTAATTATAGAAATGAATTAAGAGAAAATGCTATACCTAGTGGTCTTTATCCTAATTTAGTAGACAATTTTTATTGGAGAAAGTGCTGGATAAATAACTCTAGATCAAATGACATAACACAGCTTTCTCCAGACCTTTATATAGGTTCTGTGCGTTGTTCTACGCAGGTAAATGCCATATAATTTAATTTTTTGTGTATATAATCATGATCTTTACCAGAGATTTAACAGGAGAACAAAATGGCTAATCAGCAAAGAATATTTTATGCTTGTCAGGCCGTGGCTATTACGGGTCAAGGGGCCGGGACGGTCACAAGTGCTAACATCGTAAGAGGCGCTCAAAGCGTTGGTATGTCTAGCACGTTTACTCTCGATCAGGTTTTTGAACTTGGGCAGATCGAGATTTATGAAAATGTCGAGGAAGTGGCGGATATCGAAGTAACCATCGAAAAGGTTATCGACGGCGAAAGCCTTATCTTCGACTTGGCTAGTGGCGGTGCTTGCAAAACAGACTTGGTTGCAGCTTCAAAAGTTCGTTCTGATGTTTATGTTGCCATCTATGACGATGGTCAGAGTCAGGCAACTGGAACACCAAGAAACGTTTGCTACAACTCTGGCATGTATGTTAGCAGTGTGGCTTATAACTATAGCGTTGACGGTAGCGCTACAGAATCTGTTACCTTGGTTGGCAACGATAGATTTTGGAACAGTGAAACCGCTGGCGTAATTGGGACATCGGCAACTAGTGCCTTTGGCTCGCTGGCAACTGGATTTGGTACAGATGCGGCGGCTAGCGGTGTTGTTAGAAGGGCAGACGTGGATATCGTGAGCAGCGATATTCCGGCAGAAGCCTTTTCGCAAAGAGACTCTTCAGACGCTTCGACTGGACAATCTGACGGTGCTAGAATTCAGAGTATCAGTGTTAGTGCCGACTTTGGTCAGGAGAATATTCAAGAACTTGGTAGATTTGGTCCTTATACCAGATACGCAACGTTCCCTCTTGAAGTTAGTTGTGACATTGAGGTTATGGCGCTTCAGGGCGACTTGGTTAACGTTTCTGGAAATGCTCCAAACCTCCAAAACAGAACTATTAACATCGTAGATAGTGCTGGAACGGTTTTGGCGCTTGGCGACAACAACAAGCTGTCAAGTGTTAGTTATACTGGTGGAGACACCGGTGGTGGAAACGCTACCATCACCTACAGCTATACCAACTTTAACTCGCTTACCGTTAATGGCGGTTCGTGATTTTAACTAGTCTGCGCTAGCTGGCGTCTTCTGGACGGGCGCCAGCGAGTAGACGTATGGGACTTTGGATGGATAAAACATACTACGAGAATATATTATATAGAATAATTCAGGGTCGGCTTCGCTTGCCGTTTCTCGACCCTGTTCTATATTTATATGAGCCAGAAAATGATATTCTGGAAGAATCCTACGATGTCTATAAAAAGGCTTATGATGAAGCCTATTTTGATGGCACATACATAAAAGAAGAATTAAAAGAAGTTCTTTTCTATAATGGCATGTGGTCCCCAGAAGATGATGAAATAGCCGAAAAAGCAGAAAAAGAAATTGAAACATTAAAAGTTAATGCTTATGAGAACTACTACAATGTTCCCCATCTGAAAAATGTTAAGATGGCTATAAGGTTTCAAGAATCTGTTTTTAGAAAGCACAAGTCTAGATTTCATTCTTTAGATCATATATCTTGTGAGGGCGTTGCCTCTTTAGCCAAGTCTGTTTGGACAATATCTAAAACAATAAAAGACAAAAATAATAAAGATATTGACACGTCAGGATTGCCATTAACTAAAATAATGGAATTTTATAATTCTAAAATGATACAAAGCGAAGAATATAGATTTATAGCAAGAAACGATCCATTTAGAGGAATATGGTCTGCTGGCAAGAAACAAAATAATATTTTTGATAGAGCGTCTATAAATATGACCAAAGATCAGCTCGCACTATGTCAATACTCTTCTATGTATGATAATGTCTATGAAAGCTCAGAATCGCCCCATGAAGATGTAATAAATGATGATGATTGTCTTGATGGCTGGTTTATTGTGCAAAAAAGAGAATATGATAAGAATAAGAATAAGAGAGAAGTAGAAAAGATGATGGGCAGCTCTAAGATCGCCAATTCTCAAGAGGTGTTCTTAATGGCTAAAGATCAGCACACAGCAAAGAAAATTCATGATATGAATACAAGTATTGGTAAGAGCATTATCGAAAATAGAAATTCCCAAATAGATCAGGCGGGAAATATAAAGCATACACATTTGTCAGATGTCAAACAAGACATTTCAGCGCAGCGCACACAGCAAGCGCTACAAAAAATAAGAGGAAGATAAAATGGAATATGATAAGTTTATAAAAAAGTCTTTAGAGTATAAAAACACAAGAGATCAAAGGTCCAAGGATGTTTCGTATGAATCTTTATTGAAGTACGCAAAAAAGAAAGTACAAACAACCATGATTGGGTCTTTGTCTGACATAGAAAGTTTTTTTGGTTTTTTGTGGGGCTTTGGGGAGCCAGATCCACAATTAAGCGAAGAGCAAAAACACATGAAGGAAATATTCGAGGAGGTAAGAGCAAAAATATTAGATAGAGGAAATACTCAAATAAGAGATTTAGAATTAGAGTTCGTTAACTATGAAATAAGCAGGAAAAAATATTTTATCAAACTTCCTGTAGACAATCCTAAAGGAGAAAATAATGAAGGATAGAGAAATTTTCGAGGGTGAAGATCTTAATGGCGATGTTGTAAAATTCAGCATTAAAACTCCCGGCGCTGAAGAAATTAAAAAATCGCAAATTGTTTATAATAAGGCTTTTAAACAAGCTCTTGACGATGGCGCTCTTCTTAGGCAAAAGCTGACCGCTTATATGCGTGAGCAAAACCTATGGGACGACGCAAAGCAAAAGCAATATGATGACTTGCTTGAACAGATTGGCGAAATGGAAGAATCTCTTCAAAAGGGTGGTATCAGACTGACTACCGCTAGACAAATAGCGCTGGATCTAAGAGGAAAGCGTGAAAAGTTTAGAGGTCTTATTGCGGAAAGAAATTCTCTTGACGCTGCTTCTGCTGAAGGTCAGGCGGACAACGCTAGGTTTGAAGAGCTTGTGAGGCTTTGTACTTTGAATCCAGATAATGGTCAAAGATATTTTGCCAACGAAGCTGACTACAATGCTTCTGCTAATCAGCCTTGGGTTGTTGTTGCTGCTGAAAAACTTGGCAATGCAATGTATGGTCTTGATCCTAATTATGAGAAAAATCTTGAGGAAAATAAATTTCTTAAAGAGTTTAAATTTGTCAATGATGAGCTTAGGTTTATTAATGAAGATGGTCATACTGTTGATTCAGAAGGTAGACTTACCAATGAAGATGGTAGATATATTGCTTACGAGAATGATGATGATTATAAAGCTAAGAAAAATCCTTACTTTGTGAATAAGAGTGGCGAGCGTGTTGTGGAAGGTAAAGATGGCTGGGTCAAAGAATCTATGGCTGAAAGACAGCCCTTCTTGGATGATGAAGACAATCCCATTGAACTTTCCGCCGAGGCTGAAACAGAGCAAAAGCCAAAGGTCGCAAAAAAGAAAACAAGAAAGACTAAAACGGATCAAGAAAGTGTTTAATTGTGTATAATCTTTTAGGTAATTGGATAAGGGGAGCGCACGCTCCCCTGTCTTTCACACTGGAGAGAAGATGGCACAGGCATTCAACTTAACGGCGCAGCTACAGTTACAGGCACCCGGAAACACAAATCAGGTAATTAATCAAATCCGCAGGCAGTTAAAGCCTATTGGAGTACAGGTTAATATACAAAATGCTAAAAATTTAGCACAGGCTAATAGTAACCTCAGTTCTTTTAATAAAAACGCTCAGAATTCTACTAAGTCGGTAAATCAACTTAATAGAACTCTTCAAGAGTCAGCAAGAAGATTTAGTGTTATCACTATCGCTACAGGCTCATTTCTTGCTCTTGCAAACTCTTTTAAGAAGTCTGTTAAAGAAGCGGTAGCTTTTGAAACTGAGCTTTTAAAGATTTCTCAAGTCACTGGAAAAAGCGTAGCACAGCTTGGTTCACTTGCTAATGAAGTTACTAGACTGGGTACGTCTCTTGGTGCTTCATCTTCTGATCTTTTGAACGTGGCAAGAACGTTGACGCAGGCTGGTTTTGCTGCCAATGAAACGCGCAAAGCTCTCGACATATTAGCAAAGACAAGTCTGGCCGCCACATTTGATAATATTCGAGATACCACAGAGGGTGCTATCGCTATTCTTAGACAGTTTGGCGATCAGGCCAGACAGTCAGGTGGTGATATAGCTTTTCTTGAGCAGTCCTTGGATGCAATTAATGCTGTTTCTAAAAGGTTCGCCGTCGAGTCCGCCGACTTGATTACCGCTATCCGTCGTACCGGTGGTGTTTTTGCATCTGCTGGTGGTGAGATAAATGAGCTTATAGCACTGTTTACGGCGGTTCGTTCTACTACTCGTGAGAGCGCCGAGACGATTGCGACTGGTTTACGTACAATCTTTACAAGAATTCAAAGACCAGAATCTATTGCTCAGTTGAGAGAGTTTGGTATTGAGTTGCAGGATGCTCAAGGAAACTTCGTTGGCGCGTTTGAGGCTTTCAAAAGACTGTCTATTGGTCTACGGGGCATTGATCCAAAAACGACTGCATTTAGCCAGATAGTTGAAGACCTTGGTGGATTTAGACAGGTTGGTAAAGTTATTCCACTTATTCAACAATTCACAACGGCACAGCAGGCGTTGAGTGTTGCTCAGGGGGCTAGTGGATCTGTGGCTAGAGATGCACTGGTTGCACAGCAGGGTCTGGGAAATCAAATACAAAAAGTTAGAGAACAGTTTGATGCTTTGATTCGTAAGTTTGTTGACAGCTCTGCATTTAGAAGCTTGGCGCAGGGGGGTATAAAACTTGCCGAGGCATTTATAAGTATGGCTGAAGCACTAGAGCCATTACTTCCAATGCTTATTACTTTGGCTGGATTAAAGCTAGGTAGAGGTCTTGCCCCTATGTTGGCGGGTGTGGCTGGCATTGGTCGTGGTGGCGGCGGTGGCGGCGGTCGTCCAATAAGTAGATTTGCTAGCGGTGGCATGGTTCCCGGATCTGGAAATAGGGACACTGTTCCTGCAATGCTTACTCCGGGTGAGTTTGTCATAAAAAAGAGCAGCGTGAATAAGCTCGGTACTGGCACTCTCGCGGCGATGAATCAAAACAAATTTAACGAAGGCGCTAGAATTCGTGAGACTATGGGGAGACCAAGAGCGGCTAGCACTAGAGTTATTGGCGATAAATATGGGACAACTCAAGTTTTAGGCAAAATAGACAGGCTTGATGAGGAAACAAAGGCCGCTCTTAATGCCGATCTTGGAACTTATGGTGGGGCATTTTTAAGGCCCGAAGCTAGAGATCAGGTTGTTCAAGGGCAGGTAAATGTTTCTGAAATACAAGAGGGTATAAGAAAAAACCCTAAATTTGCAGCTTTAAAAGCTCTTGCCGCCAAATCTAAAACAAAGGGGCTTGCCGCTCAGGTCAACAAAAAATTAGAAGATGAAATAAAAAATATTTCTGCTGCCGCAAGTGGCTCTCAGGCCGGTTTTGTTCTTCGTGCTGGATCTTTAGAGTCGGCAAGTGCCGAGCAGTTAGAAGATACCATACTTGGCGGTATTACAAATACGGTCAGACAATCCACTAGGGTAATAGGTGGAAAACTTGGTACTAATGTTGGTGATATAGCTAAAATATTAAAAACTGCTAATATTGATAATGTTGTTGGTAATATATTTGAGGCTACATTATTGTCTGCTGGGGTTCCTTTTGGGAATGAAGATAGAGATTCAAGTGCTGATTTTGATTTTCCAAGCGGTCTTGGGCAGAGGGCTGGATTGTTTGGTCTTCAGGGTATAGCCACCGAGCAAACAGATGCCAAAAGCTCATTTACTAATGCTAATATTAAAAGTTTTATCAAAAAAGTAAAAAACGTCGAAACAAAAAAGTCTATAAAAGATATCGACTCTAGGCTGGTAGACGATTTTGAAGCTATTAAATCCGCTCTTAATGCTGCCATTATGCAAGAGGGTGGAATGTCTCTTTTTGGTGCTGGTATAAAAGGACAAAAAGAAGATCAGAAAGCGAGAAGAGAAGCTCTGGTCAAGGGGCGTGCCGGGATACTCAATAGAAATTCTGGTGGTTCTGTTCCCGGATCAGATACTGTTCCCGCTATGCTAACTCCCGGCGAATTTGTTATGAACAAGAGCGCCTCACAGAGTATTGGCTACACCAATCTAAACAGAATGAACAAGCAGGGCGTTCAGGGGTATGCCGATGGAGGAATAGTTGGATTCCAAAGTTATGCCACTGGTACTGGCTCTCTTGGTGCAACGAGCGCTGGTGCTGTTAGCTTTAAAGGTATTGATAGTGGCGATATCAAAGGCGCGGTTGAAAGGTTGAGTCAATCACTCGCTAAGATGGGAGTTTCTTTTGATAAGCAGATTCCCGTTTTGCTAAAATTTGAAGAGGAACTAAAGAAAGGCGGCAAAGTTTCTGAGGCTCTTGCTAAGACATTTAAAAATACTGATGTAAATGTTAAAAAGACTAGCGACCAAATAAAAAAGACAAATCAAGAAAGACAAAAAGAACAGCAGGCTATAAAAAAATCTGCCGCAAGTAGACTTCAGTCTGCTGCTGGAAAAGTTCAAGGTTTAGCTGGTGGTGTTGGTCAGGTCGCTGGAACTCTTCAGTCTATGGTTTTTCTTGGTTCCGCGATTACGGCTGTAACATCTCAATTTGGAGACTTGGAAGATTCGACAAAAAAAGCAATAACTCAAACCGCAACATTGGTGACTACGGTTGTTGCTATTGGAGCTATGATGGCTACCACTCTTTCGGAATTTACTGTTCAGGCTATACTCGGAGCGAATGCGCTTGCGGCAAAAATAGGCGCATTGACATTAAGCACTGGGGCCGAACTTGCTGAAGCTGGCGCAAATGCCCTTGCAACCACCTCGGAGATGGGAGAGGTTGGCGCCAATACATTAAGCAGTGGATCGGAGGTGGGTGAAGCCGCCATAAATGCTGTTGTTACGGGTACGGAAATTGCCGAAACAGCCGCCAACGTTGGAGTGACCGCTTCGGAGATTGGTGAAACTGCGGCAAACGCCGGTAGCTCGGCGGCGTCTCTTGCTCTTACGGCGGCTCTTTTGGCGCTGGCCGCTGTCGTGGTTGCGGTTTTAGTTGCTATGACCATAGCAGCTGTTAGATTTGCGTATTTAGGCTTTAAGGCCAAGGCTGTTGCTGATGAACTTGGCGAAGCCGCCGATAAGCTTAAAGAAAAATTTGCAGAGACTGGAGACGGTATTGAAGAAATTATTTCTAAGGTAGGCGCGCAGTCAGAACAAGAGAGAATATCTGGTGATTATTTCGAGCGAGCCGCTTCTGTGTTCTTGGGTGGTCTTGGCGCTAGTCTAGCTGGCGCCAGCGCAAGAGAAGAAGAGGCCGCCGATGCTGGAGGTTTATTTGGCGGTATAGCTGGATGGATTGCTGGTGCTGTTGTTCCAATACTCGGTCCATTGGGTCCAGTTATTGGCTATCTTATGGGATCAACTATCGGATTGACCAATGCTCAAGAAGAACAGGCGAAAATAGAGAAAAAAATAAATGATGATTTGACTGAGATTTTACGTGGCAGACTCAAAGCGGAACAAGATCTAATAGAGGCGTTATTTCAATTTAAGAAAACGTTATCAGATATTGATAATCTTCGGATATCAGCAGAAGAAAAAACAGAAAGAAGAATTGAAGCCGTCGATAATCTTGGGGATAGAGGCACAGCCGCAAGGGGTGAGACCTTGCAGGCTACATCAGATAGAGCCAGAGAAACGGCCATAGCTGCTGCAACTTATAGGAATGCAAACAATGCAGAAGCTGCTTCAAAGATAAGGAACTTGACGGACGACGAGCTTCGTAACATATTAGCCAGAGATGGCGGTAGGGAGTCATTGGGGTTAAATCCTCTTGAGGCAGAGCAGTTAGATTCTGCATTGAGGGCCATGACAACAAATCTGGACATAGCCGCAGCCAGAGTTGCACAGACAAGAAAAACACTGGGAGACGCTGCATCACAGGCGGACCCATCTAAGACTTTCCAAGAGTTGATATCAGAAAACGGATCTTATGCTAAGGCTTTAAGGCAGAATATTCAGGCGATTAATAACGAGTCGAAAATCAGACAAGCTAATTTATTAAGAGAGGCCGACAGGCTAGATGAAGCGGCTAAAAATGCGGGAACAGACGAAGAGAAGAAATCATATCAAGACAGAGCGGCGATCTTGCGTAAAGCCGCTGAAGAAGAGGCTCAAACAACAAGAGACACAACTCAGGAGATTTGGGACACTGAAGAACAGGCTGTAAATGCAGCCGAGGCTAGAAATAGAGAAGAGCAAAGAATTCTAGCGGCTAATATCGCTTTGAGAAAAAGTTTGCTAGAGGCGGCAGAAGCTGCTGCTCTTTTTGCAGACAGAACGAGAGAGCTAGAAAATATAGGTAATAATTTAGATGATATAGCCTCTATAAGAGGGGGTGGCGGGACAGAGTTAAGAGCGAAAACACTAACCGAAACAGAATTTTCTTCAGCTTCTGATTTACAGAGATACGCTAATGAGGCCGACGCGATTATCGCTAGCCTTGCTAATAGTAGCGCAAAGAGACAGGCTGAAATTGCAAAAAATGCAGCCCTAAATGCTGGCGAATTCATAAAAGCCGCTACAGATCCACAGAAGGGTCTTCTTGGCGCCAGTGGTCTGGATATAAATGCCACTGACGACCTTTTGAAACAACAGTTACTGAAAGATTTTAACATAGATTTAAGTGGTCTTTCTGACGCGCTTCAGCAATTAATAATTAAATCTATAAGAGAGGCGGGCGGCACGATAGACGCTTCTGAGCTTGATGATATTATTTCTAACGCTTCTGAATCAGTGGCAGAAAATAACAAAATTCTTGAAGAAATAACAGCGGGAAATCAGGCGTATTTAGACGCTTACTCTAAGTATTTATCAGAAGTTAAAGCTCAGTATGATGCAGAGCTTGCATTTAGGCAAAAGGCTTATGAGGCCCAAGAGGGAATTATTGATAGTGAGCTTGAGGCAAGAAATCTTTTGGCAAAATCTAGAGACAGAGAGGCTAATGAGATAGGTCCAGATAGAGCGGCTAGAGAAGCTAGAAGAAGAGCTAAGGCTCAGTCTGATCTTGATGCGGCTGGAGTCGGCGTGACCGCTGGTGACATTGGCGGACTGTCTACTGCGAGAGATGCTGTTGAAAAAGATTTACTTGAGATGGACAAGGAAATAAAACGATTTAATGAAGCCGGAAACTCAAAAGCGGCAACCGCCGCTGCGGAAGAACAGCAAAGATTACAACAAAAACTGTCTGCTATTAATAGTGAGCTTGATAGGGCTGGAGACCAAAGTGCGGCTCGTCAGGATATTATCAATGAAATGCAGCGTAACATTGATACCGTTCAGAAAGAAATAGAAGCTAGAGAAGAGCTAATAGAAGTAGAAAAAAGAGCTAGAGAGCAGATGTATTCTGTTCTTGAGGAATTTGTTGTCGGCGGACAGGAGGATAGACAGAGACTCGCTCAAGGCGCTAGAGGGGCGCAATTCGCCGTACAAACAGGCACTTTGCAAAATCAGTCAGAAGAACAAAGAAGAAACACTGTTGCGTTTTTAGATAAGCTGAGTGATGTTGAAATTACATTTGATAGACAGACAGGTGAGGCTTTAACTGGTAGAGAGGTAAAAGAAAGGCTTGTCTTCAATGATGCAATACAAATGGGCTTTCCCCCAGAGATTGCAAGACAAATAGCCACCGCAACATCTAAAGAACAACAATTAATAGATGAAGTAAAACAATTAAATAATGATCTTGTTGCTACTAATACAGATTTATATAATCAGCTTGTAAAATTAAATGAGCATATAGACAAGGCTGTTCAAGCTCAAGAACCAAGTGATAACTTCTTAAATGCTGCTACAGAACAGATGAAAGCGGCTGAAAAACAGCTTGAGGCCGCCCAGATATTTGCTGGCGCTGTCGGCTCTTCCACTCAAGCCGGTCCGCCGGGTCAGCCGGGAGAGGAAGGGTATGGTACTGTTTTAAGGCCGTATACTGGTGGACACATAGGCTCCAGTGGTGCTTTATATCGCGCTGATGGTGGTAGTATTTTCAAACCAAAAGGCACAGACACAGTTCCGGCCATGCTAACTCCGGGCGAGTTTGTTATAAGAAAATCCGCAGTAGACAAGGTTGGGGTTGGGGCTTTACAGGCTATCAATGATGGGGCGGGTGTTGTTCCGGGATTTGCTAAAGGTGGAGTTGTTTATCTTGATAAGGGTGGTGAACCACATAAGCATCCTCATCCTGAATATAAAAGAGGCAATCGTCTTGGTGACGATTTAGAAGCTATTGGTCAAGGGGTGCTAACAGGAGCCAAGAGTGTTGTGGCCGGAGCGCTTGATCCCGCGTCTTCGGAAACATTTAAGTGGCTGGATTCTTTAACTGGAGGACCAGAACAAAGAAGACTAAAAAAGCAGCAGTCAATTCAAGATCAAAACAACTTCCAAGAACGGGTTCGTAAAAGAGTTTTTGGAGAACAGGTTAAGCCTAATTATGAAAACTTTGATCCTAGAAATTCAGAAAGCTTTATACCCGTTAATAGTTTTAGCGATGACGAATTGTCTAAGCTGCAAAAGAAAAGCACACTGACCACTAGACGATCTTCTAAAACTTTTGAGAGTAGCAATTTCACTCCAGCCGAGTCTGTTGTAGACAGCACGGCTCATTTAGATGAACAGCAGGCTCGACTCGTAGAATGGCATAAGCAAGAAGAACAGCGAAAACAACAGCAAAAGTACACTGGTAAATTAACACCAGAATCTCCTATATTCGATCCACCGCCGAATGAATCTCAAGATTCCTCTTTAAGACAGAAAAAATATAACGATGCCATGCAATTTGGGATGCAGGGGCAAGGATTTGGAAACTTAGAACAGTCAGCAAAACCAAGTTTAGATCCTACTTTTTCCGTCGAATCCGATCCTAGTGACAGCATGTTCGATCCTGCTGCGATGCAGGCAGAACTTGAGAAACAAGGCAAACAAGCTCCGGGCGGTGTCAGAAGCAGTGTTTCAGCAGGAAAGATGACTTCAGAAGCATTTAATGCTGCTTTAGATGCAAGACAAAAGGCTGACGGCTCTTATTCTATAGACACTCCGCCCGCAACGCCCACGTCTACAATGCCTACGGATGACGAATTCAGTCCTGCGGCATATCGGAATAGGCTTGAAGAACAGGCTAGACAGGCTCCGGGCGGTGTGGAATATTCACAGGAGCCTCAGTCTGCATTAGGTGCGGACTCATTTGAATTAGATATGAGTTTTCTCGACGCGGCGCCAAAGCAAAAAACGAGAACACAACGACAGATAGAAAATCTACAGAAAAGCATTGCTGAAGAAAAAAATACAGCTAGAAAAGCTAGAATGGAGGAAAACTTAAAAGGGCTACAACAGCAAGAACAGTCTCAGTCCACCATGAAAGGTGAAGGTCCGTCGCCTATGGTTCAAGGAAGGCAAAATATATACTCAAGACAAAAGGCTAGATTAGCAACACAGCGAGAAAAATTATCTGGTGGAAAATCTACCAAAGACATGAGTCCAGAAGAAGTTATCCAAGAGTTAAGAAAAGCTCGCGGCATGAGAATGCGTGGTAGATCTAAGGATGGGCAAAAATTTGGAAGTTCTACCGGCGCAAGATTTGTAGATTCAATGGCTTCTTATCGTGGCGGTCGGCAGATGGGCGGCTATGGCGGCTACGGAAACCAAAGAGTGCCATTTGGATTCATTCCCGGAAGCCCTTACAATAGCATGTTGGGTCGTGGCGGATATAATATTCCGATGTTCGATAAGCGTATGCTTTTTGGAAATGGTGCTGCTTTCTTTGCTGATGGCGGGGCCGCTGCTGGTGGCGATACCGTTCCTGCCATGTTGACGCCCGGAGAGTTTGTTATGAACAAGGGCGTAGTAGACAAATACGGCGTAGGGTTTATGAGAAATTTAAATAAAGGTAAAGTTCAAGGGTTTAACAAAGGCGGGATAGTTCAATATAAAAGCGATGGAGATATATTGAGGCCAAACACCGGCCAGTTTACTAGTCTCTCGAATGACGCGGTTGGAAGCTCTATTGATGATACCGCTGGAAAACTTAAAGGTGTTTTTGGTAGTTTTGTTGATAATATTTCCTCAACATTTGATAATCTAATATCACCCCTTAATGGTGTTGTGCAAAGTTTAAATCAAATAGCTCAATCGTTTGGCAACTTTACTATGCAGCACACTGTAAATGTAGAAGGATTAATTAATGTTGGCGGATTAAATGTTGAAACACTTAAAAATGAACTATCTTCATCTATTGGTGAGATGGTTGCTAGTGAGGTAGCTAAAGTCATGGATAATCAGAACAAGACATTTAAATCTAATTAGGATAGGAAATGCAGAACGACTATTTTAACAAGCTCCAAGGCGCGTCTTCTCTTTTTATGAAGTCGGATCACGATGGAGATAACGATGCTCATAGCCGTAAGATGCCACTTGGAATCAAGAGCGTGGCGCAGGGGATTGAGGCTTTTGCTGATTGGCAGGGTGTTTCTGACATTCTTGAGCAAGAAAATCTATCCAGTTTTGAAGATTCCCAATTTAGCAAAATAACATTTTCTCAGAGCGATATATATGCTTCCATCAGGAGGAATCCAGAAGAGGGCGTTACCCATATTGTTCCAGAGAATACATACGGAGTAGCCCCAGAAAGATCGCGCAGTTTTGTGGATGAGTGGTCTGTAAATAAAATCAAAATATTAGACGACATGGCTTTTGTTGCTAGCGATGAATATACAGATTTACACAGGGCTGATATTGATATTGCAGATGGTAAGTTATATCAGCATTTAACATCTTCATATATATTGAGTGGATATTCTTCATTTTTATTATCTAATCTTGTTGGTACGCTGGCTCTCGAAACAACTGCCCTGCCGCTTTTTGATACTGCTAATGCTATGGATATAGAAGATAGCCTATCTACAACAAAGGGCGAAGTTGGAACGTCCCTAGATTTTGCCTCTTACCATAACTGCTTGCTAAGGGTTGAGTTTTCTAAGTCTGGCAATTTTGGAAAACGTGTTGGATATTTTGTTTATGGTGGCGCGCTTGGTAATGATTTTGAAGACTTTAATACTCCACTGAATAATACAGAGCTAGAATATTCTGATTCGGTTTCTCCCGGCGACTATTTAACTTCCGTTGATTCAAATCCAACGCTTGCGTCAGAATCTGTTATGGGTAAGTTTTTTCTGGTTGTTGATAAATATGAAGATAATTTTTATGACAGCGACGTTGCCAGAGCCGCTAAAATAAAGAAAAGAACAGGTAAGGTTGGCATACAGCTTAGTTTACAGGCAAGTAATCTTAACATGGGTTCCGATAAGTGGCAAAAGAAATTTGGCCCAATTGCCCCAGATGGATTGGCTCTATATAGACAAGAAATAAAAACAGAAAGCATATCATTAATAAAAATTCAGCCAGTAAGAAAGTGCGGCAAGATTGATATCTACACAAAGAAAAGAAGTATTATTTCTTCTATTGTTAATAATGTAGTTACTTCAAGTGGGCATGACCTTAATACTAATGATATAATTGAAATATCTAGCGCCCTTTTCGACGGTGCGCAAAATGGCGTAGCGGATGTTCATCCCATGAACGGCATAAAATATGTAAAAGTTTTAGATGAAGATACGTTCGAGATATATGATGACAAATTTCTAAAGGATCACACTTCTTCTGCAAATCTAAGGACTACTGATGGTGTAACTTGGAAATGTGTGGCTAATAACTTTGGAACCAATGGTCAATCTTGGGATTACTATGGCACAATGTTTTCCCCCACGGGAAGAAATGGTTATAAATTTGTTGATTTTGCTTCTTCTTCCGCGCTGTCTCCAAGATCTCATTTTATCACCACCCAAAGGCCCAGCAAGATTGATTCGCCGGAATATAATAATAGATCCGATGAGGGGATGGTTCTTGAGTTTGATCTTCCTTATAATGAGTTAATTAATTCTTACTTTGGTAGAGATATTGATCGCCATATACCAAGGTCTTTTGGTGTTCACTCTTCTAATCTTGACACACCATTAAATGATCCAAAGCGTGGTTTTTGGGATTTTTATCCATATGATGAAGCCTCATCTACAATGGGTGCTAGATTTGGTTGTGATTTAGATATAAAATTTTCTCACATGTCTGGCGGTAGTCGAGTCTATACTCTTGCCGTTGGTGAAAGAGGCGCTGATTATTCTGTTGACCTTTTTGGCGTTTATGACCAAACAGACACTTACGCCCCGCCCACGGCAATCGCTCGCGGCAACAAGGTTTACGACATTTTCAGGAGAAAAGTTGTTCCCTATTCATTACCACATGGCAAGGCACACATATTAAAAATTACAGTAGATCAATACAATAGAATAAGTGACATTTCCCATGCAAATACTATTTTTGGTGGCGGTAAGTCTCTTGTTGATAGTTCTACATTTGATTATGCAAGAGAAGAAAATCCTTGGGAGTACAGTAATCGAACACAATTCAGACAAGACTATGAGTTAAAATGTCTATATGGCAGGGGTGCTGGAAGGACTGTAACTCTTGGATCGTCGTTTGATGAAAATCAAAACAATACAACGCCAGCTTATGATAGTTCATATTGGGTGAGAGCGGCTGTTGTTCATTGGTTTGCCCCTATTATACATGATTATAAAGTTAAAAATTATGCTCAAAGGTCTACGCAATACATAAGACGTGGGCCATCTGGAACAAGAAAAAACACACCAGTAAAGGCAGACAACGTGAACAATAGATCAAGATTTGGGTCTGTTGGTTTTGGCGGTGATTTTACTCCTTATCAAAGAATTGATAGACACGGCGCGGTTTTGTCTCGTTATAATCCTTACTCTAATTATTTCTTTTTTCCTTGGGTTGATAGTTTTGGAAAAAGCGTAGCGCTTAAAAGCACCACCGGATTAACTTCTATGGGCGGATTTGCTGATTCTGATCCAAAAACAGTTTTAGTTTCCGCTTCTACTTGTAGATCCAACATAGAAAAAGATGCTAGAGATTTTAATTTAGCGCTTGTTGATTCTACCAAGCTAACCGAAGCTGATACTATTTCTCAAATCGGTCAATTACAAGCGAACTTTTTGTATGGCGATTCATATCTCAATATGGATTTCATGCACCTAAATGCCGCTGGCGCAGACTGCGATAGATCGTTCCAGAATATGAATACCAAATATTCAAAACGCGCACTTAAAGATGGTAGCGTTGCTGGCTATGGATACTATGAGGTTATGGCTTCTTGTTCTCTCTCTGCGATGAGTGTTGAGTGGGTAGGAGATAACTTAATATGGGCGGATCAGGAGCTTTATTCTGCCAAGTCTGTGGTACATGGTTTAATTTTTAACGATGGATTTGAAAAAGATTTCACAATAACAAAAAACTTTATTGATCCTAGAGATCCAGTTCCTTCTCTGTCTCTTCCTTCGGCGTTGAATACCGGCGATGGGTTTGGTGTTGATTTTAGATATGAAAAAGATTTATTTATCACCAACTCAAGAAGTAAAACAAATGAGACCGGTGCCGTAATTGCTGATTATTTTTCAGATAGAGATAGGGCGGATTATGTTAGAGTATATGAGAGATTTAGGGGTGGTTTTATAGAATCACAAAAAATATCTTCTACAATCAATAAATTAGATGAAGAAAAGTATAGTCTTAGTCTTCTTAATTACTCTAATAGACTGCTTAATATTCCCGGTTCTGTTAATTATGACAATAGTACAGTAAATTCTTTAACTTGGGATATTGACTTTGCAGGAAGATATGATCTTATTAATGGTAAGATATTAATCAAAGACCCTATGGAATATTCTTTGTTTTCTAGAAATTATTCTGTGTCTGAGCAGGTTCTTTCTAGTTCTATAGAACAAGAGCAGGCGCAGGCGTATTTGGCGGTTGTTGAAAAAACAAAAATTTCTAATAAAAGATCAACAAGCTCATTATCATATAATTACATATCTGCGGATACCACAGAGTATTCCTGTAGGGATGTTGGTGGTCCTGATTCGGCTTTTATATTTAATGAAGTTCCTTTATTTTTCTTTAACGTGCCAATATCTAACCTTGATAACGTTCAAGATTTAACAATAAATTTTGACATAATAAACGAGGACATATTTAGTTATTTTGATCTCAAGGGTAATATTAATTTAGCAGATCAAACAGACAATATTATACCTAGACTTGTTCTTTATGGAAGAGACCCTAGAACAACAATCATTCAAAACGGCCCGGCGGACAACGGTTCTAGCAACGCTTTTCCAAAATATGATGGCGGCATATGGAGCGAAACAGAATCAGTGACCGATCAGGGGCAATATTATTCTCATCAGTTTCCGGGTTGGTATCGCGGCGGCGCTCAGGATATGTTCTTTTACGGAAGGATACCGGGCGATAACGTGAGAACGGGTTCGGTATCCATACCATCAAATCCTCGCTCGTATCTGTGTGGCGGCGAAAAGAACCTTGGAGAGTTTTATGACTTAACCGCTGGCAGTAGATTGTCTGGCGGTGCCGGTGAACCCGCTTGGGCGGCTCCAGATGTTTTCCAAGATATTGACTACAGGAATATTGTTCCCTATGCAGAAATCTTCCTTCCTGTTGCGGATCAAGACGGGTATAGTGTAACAATTCCCGCTGAGACTTTGAAGAATTACATTATTAAGGGTGATTTAACAAAGGATACAGAAAGATCAACTTCTGTTGTTTCTGGATTTAATGATACGGCCAATAGACTGTCCGAGGATTCTGTAGACTATACCGTTGTTATAGGATTTTTACTAACAAATATTGAAAGCTTTGATCTTAAAACTTCTACAATAACATATGAGGAACCTTCTTCAGAGTTCTCTGTTGGTGCGCTGCGTTATATTCTTAAACAAGAAGAAGATAATGATTATGTAAATGCTAGATATCCTTATGCACATGCTATGAATTTTTACAATTCAAGTTTTGATGGCATGGAGTATAATGGCACAAGACTAGAATATGAATTAAGATCGACAATTAAATCTTTGACCGCTTCTGTTTCTAAGTCTGTTAATTCTCAGCCAAGATATACTAACAAGTTTCACAAAGCTGCTGTTTTTGATTATGGTCAAGAGGCCGGATCGGAAGTTTCTGAATCGTATACATTTCGCAATCCTACCACTGGTCAGTTAATAAAAACTCCAGTTGTTTCCGACAGATATATCGCGATACCAAATTCGCGCGAGTCAGAGTATCAATCTTCTACTAGCTCCTTAAAGTTTTTGCCAAATCCGATAATTTCTATAGGCAAAACGTCTACCGCTTTTCCATTCAAAGACGATCACGAAATACTATCAACCGAAGTGGTCTCTTCTTTGCAGTACAATACCTCGTATTATATTGATCCAGAATCTGGAGATATTGTATATAGCACTCCTCCAACCGGCGCGATTATTGGTACGACAGGCTTTAATCAGGCTACTATGCTTGGCGGTTTTGATATAGATCGGGACAGATTTTTATCTCTTACTATAAATTCTAACCCGTCAGAAAAAGATGGAATAGATTTAAATATCTTGCCTCATGGTGTCTCTAGTGGCGTGATAACCTTGAACACAAAGGCTTCACGGGGCAGCAAAAAAGACATGTCTCTTTATACTGGCATAAGATCGAGAAAATCAAACATGCCAGCTTTTATTAATGCTCCTTATAATAGGCCAATGTCTTTGTTTACTTATGAGGTCCAGCCCTCTGGCTCCGCTAGCTTGCTTATGAATGCGCCAGATTCGGACGGTTCTATGTCACTAACTATGTCTACTCCAAAAACTGGAGTCATCCCTCTCAACATTTCTGGACCTCTCCCCTTCTACAATAGTATACCTCTCGCTAGAGTGCCGGAATTTAGCGGCGTTATGACTGGATACATAGATGGTCTAGGAGTGTCTAATTCTGATATGAGCATGGTCGTTGATTCTGTGTCTGGCATAAAAGGATCAATGTCATTAGCGTTTTCGCCCGGAGTCAGCGGGGACATTTCTCTGTTCTTGGCTAGAAATTACGAGGCGTCTGGTTCAACAACTCTTGCTATGCCGAATGTTTTTGGTGTTGCCACAGGCACTATTCCATTAGCCATGAGAAATACAGACAAAAAAGATTCAACATTATTTATAAAACCTCAAAGGTATAATAATGAAGATGCTTCTCTTTATGTTAATTCTCAAGAGATTATTTCCTCAGATATGAATTCGTATATTGCTGGTCCCACATCTAAAAATTCAAATGTAAAAACATACATTAGGTCTATTTTTCCAAGCGGTGAAATGGAGCTTGTGATGAAACCTATCGACAGAACTCTTAATTCTGGCATACCTTTACATATAGCAAATGTTCAATATACAATACCTCTTCATATTAATCAATTTGAAAATACGCCAATTATGACTATGCGTATTGATGGTGAGTCCTTGGTTTACAATCAGGACACAAATTTGTTCCTGAGAAATGAAACAAGCAATAGAAATGTTGATTTGTTTATGGGTTCTATAGGCGATCAAATCCAAGATGTTTCTTTTGTTGTGCAGGGTTCGCTAAACAGCGGGGCCGCTGGTTCTGCTCCTATGTTCATAGGCAAGGAAATAAACGCAGATAATAATGCGTCGTTGTTTATTTCTAATGATAGATATGCTGTTTCGGCTGGTGCGTCTGGTCTAATTTCTTTTGCTGGAATGGCTATTTCTGGCGGCTTAAATTATAACTATACAGATAATTCGTCGTTATATATGCAGGCTCCTCCGTATAATTCTGGGTTGAGTTCGATGGAAATGATGATAAAGACAACAGAGCCAGTCCTGAGTGAAAACGGCAATATCATTGAATCGGGCGGCGTTCGCACTGTGATATCTGGAAACAATGACGCCGGAGCTTGGTTTAAAAATAGTAATAAATCTTCCCTTTACATTGTAAATAGAGATATATACTCTGATGGCACCACACTGCTTATTGATAGGCCGGAAGAAGAAATTGCATCATTATTTATCGGGTCATTCACTGAGTCCGGCGACATTAATGTGTATATTAGTGGGGCCACATTGGGTTCTGGCGTGATGGATTTATTTATTGTTCCTCCATATACCGTGGAGAGTGAATTATTTATCAGGGGTTATTTGGAGTAAAAGATGGCAGTAACTTATAAACCACATAAAACTAAAAAAACCCTGTTGATTGGTGGCGTGAAATCGGGTAGTAGTGGTCTCGTTGGTCCTTTTCCAAGGTTCTCTATAGATAGAGAAGAGCTTCTTACTGGAGATGGAACGTATCTCGGAAGCAAATTTACTATCCAGATAACCGGAACGGCTACTTTAAATCCGGGTGATGCCCAAGACATAATGGTAAAGGGTGAGAGACAGGAGGCTTCTCAGGGCGCAACCTTAACTGCCCAGCAGTTTGACAGAAGCGCATTTCCCACTCAGGGGCGTGGCAGACTGGAAATTGCTCCATATGGAGGTAGGGCCAATATTATAAATTTTAGGGATGCCAAGCTTGTATCTATTTCTCTTCCTGAGCAAGAAGAGCCAGATGCTGGCATTCAAAAGATGGTTTATACTTTTACGTTTGAAGCGATAAGAGATGATTCTAATAATGGAAGTGCTGGCTCAACTGGCGGCGTTGCGGAGCCGCCCTACAAGCTAGCTTCGGCAGAAGAAACTTGGGAGCTAACGGAGAACGAAGGTACATTTCTTTTTCAAGATCACGATCCGTTAAAACCGAGACTCAAGACTTTCACCTTAACGCACACGATTTCTGCTGTTGGGTTGAGAAGATACGGTGGTCTCGGAGCGCTTGATTCGAAGGGCGAGGCGTGGCGACAGGCTGCTGAATGGGTTAAATTAAGAACAAAAGAGAACTCAACGATTCGGGACCCAACGCAAGAAGATCTCACTGAGGATACTGAATTTTGGCCCAGTAAATTTGTGCCAATTATTCTTGATAGTCATGACTATAATATTGCTCAAGCTCCGAATTTAAAAGATGGCGCCCCCGTTCCATACAAAGGATTTAATCATGTTAGGCAAATATCTAGCGATCTTGCCAATGGTAGTTATTCTATAACAGAAACTTGGCTGCTTTCTCAAGATGACATTGGTGCCACTCATAGTATTGATATTAGTGTTGAAGATAATCAAGAGGCTTTTATTACCGTTAATGTTTCTGCTAACATACAGGGTCTCAATACGACGGCGTATGCCAGTAGCACAAATATTAATTCAAAATTTGACAAAGCTTACGAGGCTTTTGGTGTTATAGAAGCTAAGACGTATCTCTTAGCCCTTGATGCATATGCGAAGTCTAATGCTGATGGAAATTTAAGAAATATAAAAACTAGTAAAAGTTATGGGGAAAATAGAGTATCTGGCACTATAACATATAGTGTTTCTTATAATGATTTAGAGCCTGAGCTTGAAGGCGCTATAACCGAAAACGTTACAATTAATTATGACAATGAAGATGGGTCAAATCGTGTAATAGCAAAGATACCAATTATAGGCAAGACAGATGGCCCTATAATTCAAGACATGAGTACAACAACAATAAAAGTTATTTCTGCCACTATTGATGCTAGCATGGAGCGTGCTAAAAGGAGCAGTAAGCCAGATGGTGCCTCCGTTTTAAATAATTATAAACCTTCAAATTCTTTTCAACAATCAAAAACAGAATCTTGGAATCCGAGGACTGGAGCTTATAATATGTCGATTTCTTGGGAGTATAATTAATGGTTCAAAAATTATTGACAGAGCCGCCAAAGATGTTTGGCGCATATATTGAATCAATAAGTTCGAGCATCGGATATGGCGGACAGGGCGGATCATGCCAGATGACATTAGTTGAAGACCCCGCGAATGGCGTAGAGATAAGCCTTCCTGACACCGGTACTGCTTGTTATGTGAGTCTTGGTGGATTTTCTTATGGTGGAATTTTCCAGAGATGGACATACAAAGAGGCCGTAGATGGTAAAAAATATGACATTATTTTAGAATCGCCAGCAAAGATACTGGATGGTGTTCAGGTTATATTAAGTACCTTTGAGGGTACATCTTTTAATGAGGGCGATGGGTACGATAAATTATATCCGTATAATAATCCAAATTTTACAACACAAGTTAAGAACGTCTGGAATCCGTTTGGTCATAAAGAAAATTTTACATTTGGTGGTAGGTTTGGCGCTGCTAATACAAATTCTGCCGGGTTTTTAGCTGGCGAGCTTTTGGATTTACTAGAGCTTATTAGCCGTGGAGAATCTGAATTTGGTGGTAAAATAAATTTTGGTGAAAGTCAGTATACTTTAGAATTTGGGGAACTTAAAGATATTCCACAGTATTTTAGAATAGCTGGACAATCTACAAATCTTTCCAATGTTGTGGCGGAATGTGCTGAGATTTTGCAATATGATTATTTTGCCGCACTGAAAGTTGAAGGCAAAGAAAACGGCGGCGGGGTTTTAGAAGATCCTGTTATACAAATAAAAACCATAAAAAAAGATCAGCAGCCTGTTTCCGGCACTGTTGAGACATTGGTTGAAGAGGCCAAAAGCTCTGGCGTGCTTATTTCTTCAAATGTCGGAGAAGAGCTATCTGACGAAGTAACCAATAGAGTGGTTGTAGGCGGTCCCGCTAGTCGCTATTTTGTTGCTGATATCAATACATGTTATGCGGTATGGGGAAAACTTGGCGCTAAAAGATACTCAATTGGAAGCATAGTTCCGCTTGCATACCAAGAAGATGGTCCTGTGACGGTTTATCTTGACGAGCTTGAGGGTGTTGGTTCTGATTCTGCTGGTCTATTGTCTGGTACTCATCAAGCAACTGTTGCCGAATTAAGGATGGCTACTGCCGGTTTTGATACATGGGCAATGTTTAAGACTTTTGAATCCTATGCAAAAGGAACATACTTTGACGATCCTTGGTGCGCAACTGTTGATATTGATTTGTTTACCTTGCAGCAAGTAGCTAATGGTGTTGCTGGACCTATGACATTTGCCTCTACGTCCAAAGAGACCGGACAGAAGATGTACAATGAAGAGCTAAAAGAATACACTCAAAAGATTTTTAATAGAGTTCAGAATGTTGCTACTAATTTTTATGGTAAGCAATTTCTTGTACCTTTAATGCCTGAGCCGGGCGGGTTTAGCAATAATATTAAATATATTGAAGAGGATATTAGGGAGGAATCTGCTTGGGAATACGCTAATTCTGCTTGGGTTTCAAACAAGCCAATTTCAGACATTGATTTTTATGATGGCGGAAGATTAAAAACTACTGCTATTTTCCCAATTTCTTCTCGTTATGATTATGGTGATCTCGGCAATGAGTATACCGGTTGGAGAACTAGTGGTTTTGGTCAAATTTTTGCAGATGGTGTTGCGACCACAAAATGTTCCGCCCCAGATAATCAGGTTTTTTGGCTCGATGCTTTTGGTAGGCCATTTATTATTATGGATGTTTCGGCGCAGGTTAAGGATTTTGATAACTATACCACTCAAGAATACGGCCTCACATATCTTGCAAAGAAATTTTTTGATATAGACTTACCTCCACAGGCTTACATTAGTCCGGGAAAACAAAACACACAAGTTTCAATACCTCCAAATGTAACATATCCAGCGCTTTTGGGTATTCCGCAGGTTAGCTCTCGTTATGCTTGGGGGCCTTGGTACAAAACAACAAGCGACAAGGGTAAGTCTGAGGTGGTTTTTGATTCCGCTTTGGTGCCTGATTCTTTTGGCTCTGTTGAGAGAATGAATCAAGCTGGTCAAGATACGGCTGGTGCTGGTGTTTCTATTTTAGATGCAAGAGAGAGTGGCAGAATAGAACTTGCAGAAATTCCAAAATTTAATATAGCAGAGAGATTTAATGGTACTGGCCCATATGTAACCAACATGAGTATATCTGTTGGTACTGGCGGCATCAATACTTCTTATGAATTTAATACTTGGACTCCAAATTTTGGCAAATTAACAAAATATAATGCAGACAGAATAGGTAGGATATACAAGGCTACGCTAGATGCGCTAAATAGATTCAGTCAAGATAATCCAAAGCGCCCATTACAGCCGCGCCCATTTAAAGTCGCCAATAGTGGTCAGAAAAAATCTTCTAGATCGGAACAAAATAGAACCTCTGCTGGATTTTCTATGTTTAGCGTGTTGCCCAATTTTGGCGTAGAGGGCGATCAAATAAACCTATCTGATGCTGCCGGTTTTTGTTTTAATTCTTTTTTTGCCAGTTTTGGATGCAGCGAAGATCAAAAATGGTCGCCCATTGGCATAAAATCAAATAAGGGCGAAGACGATAACGGCATATATTTCCAGCTTCCAGCTGATATAGTAGAGGAGGCCGCCACAAGATTTTCCAATGGTATTTTCCCATCTTCTAGGGATTTAGATCCTTATTTTTCGTCTTTGATAAGCAAGGCTATTAAGAAGGTAGATTTTGTTGCTGTTAATAATTCATCAAAAGGTGAATCTACTGATCTGCAAATAAAAAAGGCAAACAGAAAGTCCGAGATAGATGAAGTAAAAACTATTGGACTAAGAGGGCCTATGATGCTTTCTGGTTTTGGTATAGACATAGCTGGAAATCCGGTTCCTTCTGATCCAAACGATATAACCAAGATCAATGATGAAGCTCTTAATAGAAAAAACTGGAACACCGGTCCTGTTAATTTAATGTGGGATAAAGAAAGAAAAATTTGGTCTGGCGGTCTTGAGGTGATTTCTGGTATTTTGACCAGTGAAATATCCGCCCCTTCTGATCCATTAAATCCTACGACTTTCACTATAGAGGTTTTAAGAAAGACGGGCGATGATAAGGGCGCCGGTGCGCTTGAGGCTTCTGGCGAAGAGGTGACTTGTTATAACAGAGATCCAAGCCTTAATCAGCCCGCTGGTGCAAATGTTTTTGTAATAGCCATCAGGATTAATTATGAATGGACCCCTTTATGGGTTAGCTGTCCGTAGGAGAAAAAAATGGGAAGACCTTGCGAATGTTGTGAAGGCGGGTGTCAAACTGGCAGCTCTGTTTTTAATGTTGACAGATATGAGGCAATTACTGCTCGCTCTTTCTATGTCGTGACAGAGGAATATTATAAAGTTGTCTTACTAAAGGCTTGGGGCGCTACCAAGGCTGTTCTTTCTTCTACAAAAATAGAAGATATGACAAAAGTCCAAACTGGTAAAGATGGATCTTTAATAGTCATGAAAGGATCAAGAACCGATCCATATAAAAGCGACTCCTTGGAAGAAACAACAGAAAGAGGACTTGGCGAAGATTATGGTCCATATGATTATAAATTTACTACCTATTATAAAAAAACAACCGTCGAGCGAAAGATAGCCGTAGAGTTTTCTATTGATGATGTTTATGATTGGGGTTCAGAGTTTATAAAAAAGATACTGCTTCATCATCAGTCTGTTGATCCAGTGACTAGGCCCGGAGGAAATGCTTTTGCATATGAACGCTATAATGTGGCTAGTTTTTTTAAAAACCCATTACGTGGATATCGTCTTTATGGTGCGATAGTTGACAAGGTTTTTCCAAAGAATATTAATCAGTTAAATAATTATATTTTAGAATCTGAACTGGCCGAAACCGCCTACTCTAACACGTTTTCAGATATAACTAACAATATACCACAAAAGAATGGAAAATTTTTATTTATTATTGACCATCTGCCAGTGGAGTTGAAAGACCCCATCACGGATGGTCCGCAGGATCAGCAAACCGGCATTACAGATAATCCACAAGAAGAGCCGGTGGAATACGATGGAACTGCTGCTGTTTTTTGCTTTGATTACAGCTCTATAGAATCTGGACAATTTTTAGAGATGTTCGTTGATATAAATAGGGGCGGCTTTAAATCGAGTCCAGAAACAGATTGGCATAATAATTTCACAAGAGAGGCGGAAGGTGTCTATGTTTCAAAGGGGTCTTTTTTAAATAGCACCATTGATATGGGCCAAATAACCTCGCCATATTTTGCGTATGGTGGTAAGTTAGACGTTGAAATATATAGCCCAAAAGCCGGAAATAAAAAAGAGTCCGCAAAAGAGACATATTTTCATGAGACGTTTCGCTATGAGTCTGTGCTACGTTCTTTTGAAATTCAGGCCTATTATTCTCACGAATGTCAATATGATGAAGATGGTGGGGTTGTAGATAGATTAAAAATCACAAATCCCATAACTGACTTAGATAGAAAATATTTTGAAGTAATAAAAGAGGCACCAGAATATTTAGATCCATTTGACGATCCTCCCAATGGAGAGTATTGGGTTCATGAATTAAGACTCAAGCCAGAATATGTTGATAAGTTCTCCGATCCGGCAACAAATTCTGCTTATGGCGAATATGATTCAGATCCTTGTACTTCTAGTCCTTTGTTTTATGGTTATTGGGAGTATCCCTATAAATGGCGCGCTGTGTATGGCGATGGTTCTAATCTGATGACTATGGCGGTTTATCAAAGTCGTATTAAAGACAACGACACGTTGTATCAAAAAACTATTTGTGATGATGAAGATCCTTATAGTTGTTATAACTATAGACATTATAGCTATGATAATATTTACGCTGGGTTTACCTGTTTGGGACAAAATTTGAGACAGCTTTATTCTTCCGCCGGTTCCTGTGATAAAACAAATAACAGCTATATACACTTCAGAATTTGGGATTGTGTTCTTGAGACGCCGGGAGCTTTTACAGAGCCACAAAATAATATTCAGAGAATTGGTCTACCGGGTGAGCCTCAAGCGGCTTCTTCACAGCCCAAGATCTATTATGAAAGAGTGCCATATTACGGCAAATACAAGCCATCAAAAATTAAATTAACGCTTTTAGACTTTAAGAACTACGACATTTCTGTGCAAACGCAGGATGTTTATAATCCTTATACTGGAGACAATAAAGGCTGCCCGGAGGTTCATTGTCTTCTTGGTCCAAATATACCAGATTGGCAGCTTACTTCTGAAGACTTTGATTCGGCTGGCTCGCCTACTGCACATGACTTAATATTTTATGGCGATGTTCGCCCAGAGGAGTATTCGCGTTTTACTGCGGGTCTTTTTTCTAACGAGTGTGCTACAAAAATAATATCAAAAAAAGAAGAACATAAGGTGGGAAGCATAAAGTTTTCTTTTAATTATTCTAGATCAGAAGGAATATATAGTCCCACTGCTGATAAGGTTTATGTATTGCAATCAGAGAAATTAGATAGGGGCTATACATCCGTTACCGGCGGTGGTTTAAAGGCTTCTAGTGATGGTTTTAGCGCTTTATCATCTAGTCAGAGGGGCGGAATATTTGAATTTCAAGAGTGCGTATATTCCGGTTATGACTGGGACAATTTAGATTTTAATGTGGATTTTGGCACTTGGGGCGATGTGTTCTATGGCGCTGGTCCCAGTGTTCCCGGTGCAGCCAAGGATGGCAATGTGTGTTGCGCTGTTTCTAGTTTTGGTCAGTCTGATTATTGGACAAGGCGTTCTATTGGAGGCTGGCGAAAATATGCAAATTATGGACAGCTAGAGAGTTGTGAATCATATGTGTCTAGTGTTGCTGGAAGTTATCTTGTTGCAAATGTGCAAGAACTTGCCTATGTTTCTGAATATAAATACACAGACGTTGAGCAGCGATATGTTGAAGTTGAATTAGATAATAATTTTGCTTCTACTCATCTAATTTATGCTACGCTTGAACCATATGTAACTGTTGATGACTTTGCTGCTTTTGCCATTGCTTCTAAGCAAAGACAGGAGGAGGGCGTTGTTGAGCTTGTTCTTGGCATAGGCTATGAGAGATATTCTAATAATGAATTTGTTGACTATTATGGCTCTAGTACTACTTATCGAGGTGTTAATTTACCAAAAGATCAGCTTTATAGGGCTGGCACGTATATTTCTGGGTCTAGATACTCATTTCGTGTGCCTGTGTATATGCCGGGCGCGGGTCTAAGATTTAGAATGTCCAATGAAACTTTTTCTTTTTCTGTTGAGTCTTACTTTTCTAGCAGTGATTTTGATATTTTGCATCAGGAGTATATTCCCGATATTATTCAGGACGAACAGTTGTCGCAGGAAGAGATTAATAAAATAGCCGGATATCTTATAGATTTTGATTATCAGTACAAAATACTTGGAAAGGTGTTTATAGAAAATCCAGATAGTGAGAACTTTAAAGAGGTCAATAGCGATAAAGTTTATGGTGATTTTTTTGAAAACCATTATTTCTCTATTAGTCCAAATGGGGAGGTCAGCGAGCCTTATGTCGCCCCAAAACCATTGATTAAAAAGAACTATGTTGCTGTTTATGACCAAGTTGATATAGCTATTGACGGTAGTTCTCAAACTGTTTTTGCTGGCATAAATTGTCCATATGAAAACATAGACTCCGATCAGGAGAGTATTGATTGTCTTTTTGCGAGAGGGATAAATGATCTTATTCGCGATAAATCTCCACTTAGAGAAGACTACTCAATAATTGATGTTTATAGTAGCAGTACTCCGAATACTGCCGAATATAGATATAAAAATACCAAAGATCTTAGTGGTGCTAGTAATTTTTCGCTTCCTACATCTTTTAAGACTGACCACAAGGTAGCAAGTCCTTCAAGAACACTTGTATCATATGGAGCGCTGAGAAATCTTGACAGTCCCGAAGAGTGTCCGCGCCAAGAAATTGATTCGGAAAGAACGATTAACGACGGTTTTTACACAGATCCCGGTCAGGTTATTACATATGCGGTAAATATAGTCATACCAGCTCCAGATGCGGAATTGAGCTTTACTGATTACCGTATTGATAAGATTGACGGCGGTTCTGTAGAAGGAAGACTTCAATACGGAGACGAGTCTCTGGAGATTACAGATTATGGCACCTATAGAACCGAGCCTTATAACAAGTTCAATAATGAATATATTAGAAATTCTCAAGGGACAGTTAGAGAAAATGTCACGACCGAATGGAGGGATTTTCCTATTTCTTCTACTGTTGTTACTGCACTCTACAAGAAAACCATTAAGTCTGATGATTGTGCTAGATTCTTAAATCTAGACTTTGGGGAAGACGACAGAACTATTAGTAGTGGTCGCGATTTTGGCGATTATTTTAGTGAAGACGATAGACCGTCGAGTATTTATATTCAAAGAAAAACCTCGCTTTGGAAAAAGACCGTAGAGGATAAAATATGGGAGTATTATTATAGCGGAGGATATTACAAAAACAAAATAACTCTCGAAGACAAATACTTGAATCCAGCATATGTGGTAGATGGATATGTTAAGCCCATATATATGATTAATTATATGAATTCTTTAATTAGCTCCGTGGAGTATGATTTTACGGAGTTGGGATTTTTACATGGAAAAAGAACACTGGACGAAAACTATGCTAATTTTTCTAGTTACAAAAGCTACAGAGATTTAACATATCCGCCAGACTACACGTACTGGAGAGCCTTAAATACATACTCAGCACAAGAAAATCAAGTATTACGTCAGTTTTATGTCGCTGCCATGCCAGCGGGCAACTATGGCATTACTAGCGCGTTTAATTATGTCTTGATGCAAAAACAGACAGGGGAAGAATTTCATGACTCTTTATCTAGAAGAATAGAAGATCCTGTATATAAAATACTTGAAATCTCTTCTACACAGGCAACCATATCTGAAGACGGCAGCAGTATAAGTATTGGGCATCAAGATGTATTTGGCAGACAGACAGACGAAATAGTGGGAGCGGCGGTTTACGTGCTTAGAAACGGTAAATATACAGGCCCCTATACTGTTGAGGATTATAAAGACACTCCTTATCCTACGCTGTTTATAAGTACCAATCTATTAGGTTGCGACATTGAAGAACAAGAAGAGTTTACTATCAAGGTAATTAAGTTAAGCTATGATCCTGAAGTGAATGACGAATATTGTCCGCCAGCCGTTCTCTCTAGTCCGCATATTAGAGATTTACATGAGGTTGGTTATGGCGGTATTAATAGCTGTAGCCCGTTTGTTGGAGACTTGGGAAATTTGGAAAGAAGCGACAATTATGAGATGATATCATTAAGCGATTATAAATTTACTATAGTAAAGGGGGCGGTGTTTTAATGGAAATTATTTGCAGTAAATGTGGCTTTGGTGTTCAGGGGGCCAAGTGTTCGGTTTGTGGAACCTATGCGCCAGCACAAAAACCAGCGGCCTCCCAGCAACAAAGCAGCGATGTTAACATAGTTAAAAAGGCGACATCTTTCGCTTCTTCCGTTACTAACTATGCGCGATCTGGCTTCAGAAATGCGCCAGAATCTATTAAAAAACAAAGACTTGAGATATGTGGCGCGTGCGACTTTTACGACAAAACAAACAATAAATGTAATGAGTGTGGGTGTTACTTATCTACTAAGGCTTCTTGGGCTTCAGAGAGCTGTCCTCTTGGTAAATGGCAGCAGTTAACACCTCCTAAAAATATCCCAAAAACATGCGGTGAATGTAATAAAAAATCCCAAAAATAATTTTATTGTGTATATATTTATAGAACTTTCCCTCAAGGAGAAAAAAACAAATGGCAATTATAGATTTTCAAATATTGGGTAGCAACAACGCTGAACCCAGCCTGCAAACCCTTTCAGGCTCTGGTCTTGGCTTCTTTGGTGCTACAGCCGGATCATCCGTTCAAATTGGTTCATATCAAGACTCAACGTATGTGTCTAACGGAGACGGTAGTGTAACAAAAGATCAAACCGTCAATGTCAAGTATGTAGCCGATACTTATCCCAGCGGCATGTGTTCGGTTGATGAGCTTGGTGCTGCTTTTGGTCCCGTTGGACTTAGTGGTGTTAAGTCTTTTCAGTCTACTCTTGGTATTAGATTTGGTCATACTTCCGCCGTTAAAACGCAAAATGCACAGCTTAGAATTTATGACAGAACCAATATTAACTATCCCGCTAGTGGTGTAAATACTAAAGCTGCCGAAATTGTAAACTTTAATGGTAGCTCCTACAATACACAGGGTACTACTGGGGTTAGCTCTAATGCTGTTGGTAGTGGTGACTGCTTCTGGTGGGGCGAGGCTTGGCCTTCCGAGCTTGTTACTACTAACTATTATCAAAACAGTCTTGGCACCAGATTCTATAATGGTCTAGAGACTTCTGCATCGGTTAATGGCGACGTTCGGCTCGGAAACGTTACTGATGACGATCACACCGTTGGCGGCACTGGCGTTATCCTTCCACTTTTGGATTCTCCCGGAAGCGGACAGCGAGGACTCGCAGAAATTACTGACAACGGAGCAGCTTCTCCGGGCTTAATGTGGCCTAAATGGTCTCAGTATGTTGATAGCGCAGATCAAGCTGGCCTGTTCGGTGCTTCAAATAGCTTTGGCAACGGTCATGGTGCTAATATTGCCAGAACATATGGTGGTACTGGATACCACACCCATCACACTTGGGCGGTTGCGCTTAGTGCAAGCCCGCTTAATATTGGGTCAAAAGAGCAATACGGACTTTATGTTTCTCTAGAATATCTATAATTAGCCATCCGGCTGCTCCAAAAGAAAACCCCGCTTTTTACGGCGGGGTTTTTTATTTGATTCAGTGGCTTAGTTTTATTCAAGCTGTTTGCTTTGATTATTCCATTTTTGCCAGCCTTTATCAGCAAGCCAGTTACCATCTGCGTCTTTGCGTTTCGGGAATAGTCCTCCACCTTTCTTCATGACTCCAAATGACAGCCTTGCTCCGCAGTCGTTACATCTGATCTCATAATATTCGTTGCCATCGTTTTCGCGCACGACAAACCTTAGATTCTCAGAGCCACATTTTCCACACTGGGTTTCGCCAAAAACCTCTTGAAAGGTAGAAAGTTGTCCAAAAACCTCTTTAACGGTATCGCACTCAAACTCAACAGTAAGATTTCCAAGTTTATAATTTAGCTTCATTATTCTCTCCAGTTACTTTTGTAGCCCTTTACTTCTTCGGGCATTTCTTTAGAACCATTCTGATATTCATTTAACAGCTTCAACATTTTAGATGCTGTCATCTTCGTTACCTCTGTAATATTTTTATATGTCTTTTCTCCTTGATTAATAAAAGCCAAAACGTCTACGTTTAGTTGTTTACATTTGCCATCAATAAAATTCAACTGCGGAGTGGTGATTGGGTCTTCTTCTGTCCAGTCGCCATCACTAGGTTGAACCTTGATGGACTGTCGCACGATAGCCGCCACATCTTTGTTTCTAGCGATCTCTTCAGCGGCCACACAGCGTATTTTAAGAGCCTTTCTGAGACATCTTGACTCAGCCTTCGTAGCCGCTGTAGCGGCGGGATGAGCGCAAAATAGGTCGTCTGTATTGCCATGCCACACATCAGCAACGTCGCCGTATGTCCTAAGCTGCCCAGAGTTCATCCAGTCAAACACAACCTCGAAACCAATCGTAGCCCTACCGGGACCATGAGGGTCGTCAGAAGCCAGCACATGAGTTGGCCTGCTAACAACAATATCTCCAAGCAAATCTTCTGCAATTCTTCGTAGCCCATGAACCAATGGATTTCCATCAATCAATTCGTGAGGCTCAAACTTTTCCATAACAAAGTCGTTCCATTCTTTAGAACCATATGGCGGCCTATCCTCTTGTACGACTTCAATTACATTCTCAATCATGTCTTCTCTATCAAACAAATCTGTACTAGAATTCATTACTTTATCTCCAATTCAATGAAACGTCTGTCCTTGGGAGGAAATTTCTTGTCAATTTTATATAGCTGTTCAGAAACAAGCTCCCACAATGTCCTAGCTGATTTTTGGGACAATCCCTTCAGCATATACTTTACTCTAATTATACAATATCCTTCAGCCAAAAGCAATCCATTCTTGATAGAATCTAGCTTGATTACTTCTTTTAATTTATCTTGACCAAATAATGGTAAAAAGTGTTGTGGTCCATCTATCTCTATTATAGTCTTAATGTCTGGTAAAAACAAATCTATTTCAAAGTTTCCACTGATAAGATTTTTCTTATGCATGACAACTTCACGACCTTCTTCTTTCATTTGCCTGTAGAGATATTTCTCTGCCTTAGAACCCTCACTACAAGTCTTATGAAGCGCCCTGCCAGCGGCCTCCATCATATCGCGCTTTTTGTCTGCGGGAATTTCGTCCCAGCGCTGTCTAGCTTTTCTGGATATTTCTTTTCTTTCCTCCTTGCTTTTATTTTGCCAATTATTGTATACTCCTTCACTAATATTGACCTTTTCTTCTTTTGTTCTTTTCTTACCCTTCGTAGGATGCTCGCACCTTCCTGCTTTTAGGGCTAGTTTTTGGGACTCGGATTTGCTTCTAAGTTCAATATTATTCTTTTTAAGAATACGCTCTATTTTTTTAGGATAGGTTCCAAGCTCTTTAGCAATAGAATAAGTGCTTTCGTTTTCACTGTATTTATTTATCACAAACTCTTCATCAATTTTCATTGTTGCCTCCTATAATTTCTAGTAATTGCTCGTGGTTCCAGTCGTCCACAATTCCCACGGGCTTTTTATTGCAAAAATTTTCAATTGCTCTCGCGTGACTTTTGCTTCGTGCTATGATTTTAAGTCTTGGGTCTCTTAGGATTTTACAAAATCCGTCGTGGTTCACTGGTCGCTCAGTCCAAGTCAGATCCCACAGATATAAATATCTATCTGAATTGTTGCTGGTCTCTAGCAAAGATTTTGCCTCTTCTACTGTTGTTGCAATTGCCACCCCGTCATATTCTGAGAAAAAGGCCACACTCATACATGAAAACAGTGGTTTTGTCACCATCGCTGTACATGTATTAACGAAAGCCGTACAAGACATTTTTGCATCTGCGCACATCTTATTAAACTCTTTAATTAGATAAAAAGATTTTTGCGATGCGCTCAAGTCGTTAATTACTGCTGCTATCTTCATTTATTCTCCCTGTTGATCTAAAAAATATGGAGCATCCGTTTCTTTCAAATGACTCCCAGTGCATAATCCAATCGTCGCTTTTTATTAGCTCTTGTTTTATTTTTTTTGTTTTTAATAAGTTGGTATCGTCTAGTGCCACAATAGAAACTCTATCTTTTAACAATTGCCACTCTGGATACGTAGAATATTCTCCCCCATCTAAAATCAGCAAATCAATAGATTCTGGAAGTTCGTGTAAAACATTTTTGGCTGTTTTTAGTGCTTCTATTTCCTTTTTGTAATATAATTCAAAATGTTCTAACTCTATAGGTAGACAATTTTTTTTATGATCTTCTATGTCGAACCAGTTTATATCTTCATGAGTAATGATCGTACCATTTAAAAGTTTTACTGGTTTGCCTGATAGATTTTTAACGGCCTGATCGTACATCTCTTTTATTAACTCTATTGAGATAAAATTGGTATTTACATTTATTCCACTTAAAATGCAATTGGTTGATCCCATACCGTTCCATGTTCCGATTTCTACAATCGTTTTACAGTGCTTGGCTGCCCTTTTTAGCTCTTGCCCAAAGTCGCAATCTAGGTTTATTTGTCCGATCTGCATGAATTCCACTCCAGTTTTTTTGAAAATGGTAAATTAGGTCTATCATCATAAAAGTAAAGTTTAGCTATGGGAGACATAGAGTCAACTAGATGAATAAATGATGAATTTATACAGTGTATTTCTGATGCTTTTTCTATAACTCCCATCCAGTCAAACATTGTTTCTTCTACTGGTGTTTTTCGCATTTTGATTATTGGTAAATCTGTTTCTATTTCTATATCAGCAGATCCAGCGCTGGCTGTATCGTGTACTAGTGCAAACTTCGACGGAAGCTGCAAGTAATAAGAGATACGCTTTTCTTGAAAATAGTCCCTTTTGATGTAAAAGGAATTCCAACGCTCGTAAAAATCAACATCTGCCTGTTTATAAAAAGCCTCATCAAAATTTATAGTTCTATCTCCACCAAAGCTCCATCCCAGATTGCCAGTAGCTTCGGTTCCATTGTCTAAAATATATTGTATGTCGCAATCATTAAACATTCTACAAACATTATCAATATTTTTTTGCTTGCAGACAAGTGTGAATTTGGTGTCTGGATTATTTTTAATTAAATATCTAACAAGACCATTACAGATGATATGGTCGCCAAGCCCTAAGTGATGATGTATGATTCTTCTTTTCATTATCTTTCTTTATATTGGTATTCTCTATACTCTTGTCCGTCGCTTTTAAATGAAAATATTTCTCCTATAAAATATTTATCTTCACAGATCGGAGCGGGGAAATCTTTTGACCAACATTCTGGTTTCCAAGGAACCCTATTTAAAAAATCCTGCGCCGTATGTATGGTTGACTTTTCTTGCGTGGCATAATTTTTATAGATTACATCTCGCAGAAAGTCTTGATCTGTTTGCTTGTGCCAATTATCTACATATGGATTGTAATGTTTTCCTTGGTATTTTAATATTTCTTCTCTCATGTCGAACAAGGAGCCTTTCATGCCCCACATTCCTGCCATAATAGCGCATCCGTGATGAGGATGATCGCGCATAATATGTAGTTCCTTGTCTTCACTTTCCCATTCTGCAACAGCAAGCTCTTCTCTTTGACTGATTCTTGAGTCTGTGTCTCTGCAAATGAAAAGCTCACAATCTTCTTCGTTGGCGGCCAAAAATCTCCAAGAGGTTGGAAATATACCTGAGTCTGTCATGTTTTTTAGAATTACACCGTCCGCACTCAAGACTTCAAGCGTTTTACGCAAAACAGAACTATCATAGTACACAATGATCTTCCAGCCCTTATATAAATTATCTTTTAGCTTTACATTTTCAAACATCCCACGAACATACTTTGGATCATTTCCAAACAATGAAAAAGATATATATTTCATACTAAATATTCTCCACAGCTTTCGTCAAATAATTGTTTGATTGTCAATCCTGTTATTTCTGTTGGGGTTGTGTAATAAGAGCAATCAATAGAATGTCTCTTTATGTCTTCTTGTATCATGATCGCTCTCTTTTCGGCGGGAAGTACGCAAACCTTGATATCAAAACAGGTCTTAAACTTAGCGCCGCTGTGATATGCCCGCATAGCCATCTCGCTATCGGCGCAGTAATATTGATACGACGTATTATATAAACCATACTTTCTAAATACATCTTTTTTATAGATGCCATAATTCATACATACTTCTTTAAACTTTTCACCTGCGGCCTGTGGATAATTGTATTCAGCATTATTGATGATAATCCAGCCGTTGTCTCTCATTCCAGAGCAGTTTGTCCAGTTCAAATACTTCATAGACTCTGTATCGCCTTCTTTCCAATTAAAAAGATAGGCATCATGCTCGTCATCAATTGTGTTAAATACATCTTCCCATTTGTTACAAAGAAGAACGTCATCATTCCATTGACAAATGTTTTCGTATTTTGCAGTTTCAACTCCAAGATTCATATAATGCGGATAGGAGCTTCTTTTGCCAACTTCTATTAGCTTGACGCGAGGATGATTTAGTCTCTTGATATATTCTAGTGTTCCATCTGTGCTGCCGCCATCAACAAGGACTAGCTCAAGATATTTTCCATCTGTGGATTCAACTGTGTTTTCAATCAGCCCTCCTAAATACTTAACACGATTAAGAGTTCCTGTTACAATACTAATCATTTTAATCCTTTCAAAATATCTAGCTCTGTGTGGGGGCATTTGATATGTCCGAAATCAATATTCTCTAATTTTATTCTTTTGCCATCTTCGTATTTTTCCAACAAAGAAAACTCATCATATGCATAATAATCTCCAGACCTATTCGCATGAGAGTCTTGTGTTTTATTGTTTGGGCTATTGACAACGGCACTTTGGAATGGGCAAACTATAGCAATGGGAGTCATAGTCCAGAATCTTTGTAACGCGCCTTCAAATTGATTTGGTGTCTGTTTCCATTTTTTAAACTGAGAAACCTTCCATAGCTCAAAAGACATTTCTTTCATGTCTGATTTTTTAAAGATGTGACCATCTACAGACAAATTATATGACCAATATGATCCATATGAATTATATATTTTGTTAACGATTACCCAGCCCCCACATTCAGAAAAACCATATGTGACTGGTTTATCCGGGAAAACACTCTTATCATGACTTCTTTCACATATATTCATACCTAGTCGTAGTGATATACAAGAAACAATATCATTTTCTAGATTTTGTAAATTTACTTCTTCTAAGAAGACTTTATTATACACGATACAATCATCTACAAAAAAGCAAACATATTTGTTTTTAGCTTCTGTCATAGCATCCCAGATGTCACAAAACAATGACTCTGTTTGCTGCCAGAACTCAACATCTGGATGTTCTTTCTTTTGTTGCAAATGAGCTTTCCCAAACTCAACAGAGTTGTTGTGAATCACAATATTCTGCGTTGATTGTGGAAAGTTTTGCTTGATGCTTTTTAAGCATAGGTCTAGTTGGAGTGGTCTATTTTTACTGAATATGATTGAAGTAATCAACAAATTGTTCCTTATTATTATTGTACCAACTTACCGTATCTGATAATCCTCTCGCCAGTCCCGTTCGAGCCTGAAAACCTAGTGTTTCATATGCTCTAGACGTGTCTAAACATCGTCGCGGCTGCCCATCCAATCCGTTTGCATTGAATAAGACATCACCTTCATATCCCATAATTGACGCTATCTTCTCGGCTAGAACAGATATTTTAAACTCTGCTCCTGTTCCAATATTAATTGGTTCAGGGGTAGTGTCTGTGTCTATTGCCAGCCTAATGGCTTCTGCGCAGTCGTCCACATAAAGAAACTCTCTGCTGGCATTTCCGGTTCCCCAAAGTTCTACAGAGCTTTCTTTGTTCTGAATGGCTTTACCAATCTTTAAAATAATTGCCGGAATAACATGACTAATACTTGGGTGAAAATTATCATGCGGCCCATACATATTTACAGGAATAAGATTAGTACAGTTAAGTCCATATTGAGCATTATACGCCGCGAGCATTTCCATAAGAGCCTTTTTAGCGATTCCATACGGAGCATTTGTTTCTTCTGGATAGCCGTTCCAAATATCTTCTTCTTTAAATGGGACGGGCGTAAACTTTGGATATGCGCATACCGTACCAACCATAACAAACTTCTTTAGCGCGCCATATTTTCTGGCCGTTTCAATCAAGTTCATCCCCATCGCCAGATTCTCATACATGAACAATCCGGGGTTTTCCTTATTCGCCCCTATTCCGCCAACCCTAGCGGCAAGATGCACAATGACATCTGGAGTGTTATGAGCGAACAAATATTCAACATGTTTTTGTTTTGTTAAGTCCCATTCGCCTTTTCCTCTTAGTGGAATAATAGTATCATTAGAATTCAATAGTGCCTTGCGAACAGCCTTACCAAGAAAGCCAGTACCGCCAGTAATTACAATTTTTCTAGAGTTCATCAATAATCCCCAATAGTTTTTTAGCTTCGTTTTTGTAACCAAATAAATCCATGATCTCCGCAGCGCGATGATAGTTTGTGTGATTTTCTTTCACAAAGGTTTGTCCTTTTTGGATTATTTCTGACCTATCCATCGTTCCTGCGTCAGTATTTGCATAATATTCAATCTTCTCTGCAAAATCTTTTGGGGAATCTGCAATCACAACGCCATCACCAAACATTTTATATCCTTCTACATTATCAGTAATACAGAAGCCACCAGCATATAAAACCTTAAATATTCTTTCGTTTACATCGAATCCAAATTCATGCGCGTGAGGCTCGCTTAAATTCGGGCATATTTTAGAAGAAACAAATAAATCTTTTACTTTATCGTCCTGTATCATTCCACAATATTGGTTTGCGGGCCAAGGCTGATTGCCAAAGATTTTTACATTATATCTCCCAACAGGATGTAAAAGTGGCATGAGGTATTGATCTATAATCTGTCCTTTGTACGGCCAGTACCCTCCCACAAATCCTATATCACACATAAGCTCTTCTCTTCTTTGTCCGCCGCCATATACAGTGGTATCCGCGCACATCATTAACGATACAGCTTTGATTCCAATATTTTCAAAGTTGCTATGTGTTTGCTTGACGGCCCATTCTGGATAATGGATATGAACAAAATCTGGAGCGCCGGTTTCGTTTTTCAACTCTTCAAGCATCTTAACTTCTTTTGTGGTAAGTGTCAAGATGTTAAATTTATTCTGGTCTATATCTTTTGTTTGATCGCCCCAATCACCAGCGCGTAAACCAACTCTTAGGTGCGGTCTTTCTTTGATACATTTAATCGTTGCCTCGTCTAGATTGTATGATTGACCTAGAAAAATATCTGGCTGAGATTTATCAAAAGCATCAAACGCCGATGTTGTCTGCTTTTCCCAAAAGAACACTTCATGACCAGCCCGTTGAAAAGCGTTGGCCCAAGATAGGCGCTGAAAGAAATGCGCGTGTCGTCCATCGTTACAAATTAAAATTTTCATTATTCAAATCCTTAATGCAGTCTATTTCTACTACGTGTGAACCCTTTTTTTCGTAGCATGTAAAAGATCCTCCGCTTTCTATTACTTTATTGATAAGCTCAAAAGATAACATCTTTCTATCTGGCTCTTTAAATTTAGAAAATATATTTCTTAAAATCTTTAACTCTCTTCCAGTAAAATGACATATTTGACACCACTTCTTTTTTAGACCATAAGATAATATTGAAATGTTATTTTTGCTTATGGTTACTCCAACTTCTTTCTCATCCATATCATCATTAGCATCCAAAAGAAGAAAAGATTTATTATAGTTGGCGTCTATTAGCAGGGATGAATCAAAATATATATCTCCATGAATAAATAAGACACTGTTATTTATACAATTATTTAATCCTAGTCTCATGCTTTCGGAATTATTAGTAGATTCATGTAGTTGATTTTCTACTATCCTAATTTTGCCACCAAGTTTTTTTATTATTTTATCAATATGTGTGCCGAAAACACCAACTATTTCATAGTTCTTAAAAGAATTGTTTACTGCTTTTATTTGATGGTTTATTAGTGTTTCATCATTTATCTTGATTAGACTTCTTGGCTCGTTAGACCTTATTCTAAGCCCAGCACCGGCAGAAAGTATAACTACTGAAATACCCTTTGTGTCTTTTGGAGAGGACTTGATTGTAGTTATTGACCTGCTCAACCTCTACTCCTTAATATTTGGGCGTTTTGTTTAAAGACATCGCCTGTCATTTTCATGGACTGATTCTGACCAGATTCATTAACAATAGACAAGGACTCTGGAACATGACAAATAAGACAGACTTTAGACAATCTGATCCATAAGTCATAATCTTCTGTGCATCCTATGAAGCCTTTACTGGCTGGGCCATGTAGCCGACTGTCGAAAATTTCACCGTTGTGAAGCCTTACGGCCTGAAGATAGTTCTTTTTTATTAGCGAATTGCTATGTACGATGCATTTTTCTAATAATACGCTTCTACTGTACGGCTGTTTAAATTCTTCTTTAACATAGGATTTATGTCCATACATCTTATGAATATCATAATCGCCATAAACAGCTCCGATTTCTGGATATTCAATCAGCTTGTTTACGAACTTTTCTACTTTTGTAGGCTTGTACTCATCGTCCGCATCCAGAACGCCAATCACATCAGCCCACTCCCAACACATTTCAATTGCTGTATTGCGAGCAACACTAGCTCCAGAATTTTCAATTCGCTTCGTGTAAATCTTATCCTGACCTTCTGTTGGGTGACTATAGCGATTAACATAGCCGCAGATTTTTTCCCAAGAGTCGTCAGACGATCCATCGTCTACAACATACAAACGAAGCTCACCTTCGTATGTCTGATTTATTATGCTATTCATGGCGGCAACAATATACCTGCCATAATTATAATTTGCACATATGATAGCTACTTTAGGCAACATTTACTTGACTCCAATCTAGAATACAATTTTCAGATCCTTCCATGTCTTTAATCTTATCTAAAAACAATCTACTATCTTTTGTTTTGTCATCAAAGACCTTTGTCTTGTTTCCATTTAGGAATTTAAACAATGCAGTTTGTAGTAGGAAGCCATTGATGCCTTCATATGGTAGAACTGCCGATAGTTTTTTCATCTTTACATTTAAATGCTGATGAAGATCTTTAAGTAGATTTCTGTCTATAGTTTCTCCAGATGTTGTAACATATAACCATCCATTGAGCGCCAGCCTAAATGCCTCATCAATAATCCAAATCTTATTTGTTGGAGGTTCTAGTATCTGCAAGAGATGGACTTTTGTTTTCTCTTTATCAAAAAACTTGATTAGCATGTTGTGTACTTGCTCGTTATATTCTACTTTTTCGTTGATGACTATAACATATCTAGCGTGAGATTCTGTTTGGTCTCTAATTCCCATGAGGGTTGACTCAAGCCATGTTAACGGATTGCCTTTTGAATGATCTAAATACACTAGGAATCCAACTCTAGGACGAACCTCTTCCATAACAATAGAATCTGCATTTAGTTTTTCATCTAGCGTTAAGCTGTCTGACCAATAATCGGGTCTAAACGTATTACAAAACCTTAAACAAACATCATGCTCTACACCGTCCGTTTCTTGTTTTCTGGTTCCCAGCTTTTGTGTTCTGTTTAAGGCGCATCCATATTGTTTTTTGTTTTTTACTTTAGCGAAAACGCATCCCGCGCAACTGGTTTCAATCATTTGGTTCTCCTAGCTTTTACAAAGAAAGTGCCAAGCTGAGAATCTAGAGAGGACTGCTCTATTAGAAAACTATCATTAAAAGCCGTTGCCACAGATTCTAGATTTAGTAATGACTTTCTAGAGGTTCCGTCAAACAGCAAATCGTTTAGGTCTTTAATAGTAACATCGCCCCTATTATATCTCATTGATAGAATATCTACATCAATATCTACTATAGTTATAGTGCCATTAACTCTCATCTTGCTTAAAATTTTTGATAAAAGTTGCGGAAGTTCACTTTCTGAAAATTGCGATAAATAATTATCAACAATAATGTCGGTCGCCTCACAGTCTAAAACCATATCATTCAGCATCATGATGTTTGAAACATGATTATATGAGTCGTCCTTTGGTTGTTTTACCGAAATGTAAATTTTCATATTATCCTCTGTATAAGTTTGTAGCAAGTTCAAAAGCTTTATTCCAACACTTTATAAATCTGTCTAAGTTATATTTTTGCTCAATGGTTTTTCGGGCGTTTTCTCCTAATTTTTTTGCTACCGCATCATTGTTTAGCAGCATCTCTAAATATGACCTTAGCTCTTTTGGATCATTAGAAATAAGTCCATTTACTCCATGCTGTATGACTTCTGGTATCATGCATGTAGCGGTTGAAACAATCGCACATCCACAAGCCATAGCCTCTAATAATACAGTTGGAACAGGTGAGTGTAAAGACGTATTATAAAATATTTTTGATTTTTGATAAATCTCCCTTAGATGCTCTGTTGACTCAGCCGGAACAGATAATCCGGGACTCTTGCCAAACACTCTAATTGGAAGATCGCACTGCCAAGGGTCTGTCTTGGTTCCAGATCCGCCCTTCATTCCAACCGTATGTCGCCATACGTTGAATCCACAGCACCAATCCCTATTGGGCCAATCATTTACAACAGAAAGACAAAGATTGTCTCTTTGTTCTGATCCGGGGGTCCAGAAATCTGTGTCGATTCCATGCTCAATAACAATAGAATTGTCTTGATTAAATCCCCAAGCGTCTCTAGAAAAATTAGAAATAAACGAATACCAATTTACCGTAGGATTCACGGCGGCGGCCTTTTGTTGATTAACGTCAAAGCGCACGTCTGGCAATACATGATTATGTCTAAGTATTGGAATATGCGTTCTGTTGGAAGATCGGTCATCGGCTCCAGATAAATAACGATGAACGCCCGCCAGTCTTTGACAGTCTGTATGCGCTAAAATTAAATCAAAATCAAGATAGTCAGGAATACTATCAATAATATGATAGTTTTCTGGAACGTCACCGTAATCGGTATCCCAAGTTTTTCCAACAGCTAGAGAATAGAAATTATGACCTGTTTTACAAAGATTTTGTTCATATCTTTCGTGCGTGGCAAAAGTTAAGATATTTAATTTTTTCGGTCTGTTGGCAGACCTCAAGATACTCTTTACGGATCTTCGATTTGCCCTACTTGTCATTCAACAACTCCTTGCATAATTTACCAATGTTTTCATGTGAGTATTTATTTGCTTCTTCTTTGCATCTTTGTCTTGTTTCGTCGCTCAAACCCTTTAGGTACTGGCTCCTCATTTTAATTTGCAGATCGGAAATGTCAATTTCTTTCCAAGTACTGTTCGCGGTATATAGGTTTGGGAGTGATTCTATCCCGCCAAAACAAGGCTCATCTCGGCTGTTCACGGCTTCTCCAACGGCAAATTCTTCCACGGCGATACCAGAAGTATATAGGGATGGAATACCAAGACACATAGCCTCTAGCGCCGGAATACAAAATCCTTCACCTCTACTCGGCATGATAAAACAGTGGCACTGATTAAGAATAGAAATATAATCTTCTTTTTTAATTCTGCCAGAAATAATCAGATCATTTTTATAGTTTGATCTTAGTTTTAGCCCCTTCTTTATTGATCCACAATAACTCTCTATTTTGGAAACTTCTAGACCAGAGGTTTTGATATAAAGATTCACACTCTCTCTTGGATGAAATTCTGTATGAAAGGCTCTGACTAGCGCCCTGATGTTTTTTCTTTCTGTAAACTCGCCAACAAATACAAAATTAAATGTATTGTTTAGTTCTTTTACTTTTGCTCCTTTTACATTTTCTGAATATTCAGAAACGTTTATACAATGAGGAACGATTTTAATTGGAATTGTTACACCGCTTTTAATACATGCGTTTTTGACATATTCCGCAGGAACCCATAGCTCGTCCATCATGTTGATGCTTTTGTGCCATCCGGTTTCAAGGAAATCGCTGGTTTCGGTGTCTATGTATCCAATGTTTTTAAAATTTGCATCGTAGACATAGTTATGTGGTAACGTGTGCTGGATGCATACGTCACAGCCTTCAGTAGATGCTTTTTCTAGCTCTAGTATTGTTTCATCGGTTTCAGAGTCGGAATTATTGTACGATATGGCTCTAGGAACAACATTTACTCCAGCTTTGTGTAGCGCAAGAATATTATTCTTAGCGGCGTCTCCCCATCCTGTACCGTCTTTGTAATGTCCTATGTATAATA
>Ga0255755_1000334_pt1 | contig 50406 bp, 48 predicted proteins | sample 011ome_18_FD_179955 | JGI IMG/M metagenome (GOLD analysis project Ga0255755, IMG submission 179955) | Coastal salt marsh microbial communities from the Groves Creek Marsh, Skidaway Island, Georgia - 011501BT metaG (version 2) | ecosystem: Environmental > Aquatic > Marine > Intertidal zone > Salt... | reverse complement strand
TAAATCTTTAGCTTCTACCATATCAATATATGTCTTATCTTTACTCTTAATAAAAAAACGATGGTAATGAGTGCATCGTAAGATAGCCCCATCATCAGTTTCAACACTTAATAATGGTTGGTCAACACCAGTTTGATATACAGTAACCTCACTGAATTCAAACCCGTTCCATACATTTACGTTTTGGTCTTTTAATTTGTGTATTTGAATAGGACCATTATCAGTTAAAATCAGTGTTTCTGGTGCAACACAAAGATTGGAAGATTTAATTGTTCCAAGATTCTGTTGATTGGATTTACGGTTTGCGGAATCTTTATAACATAAATAGGGTGTTCCGGTTTCCATTTGAGCATCCAACACTTGAAACCACAAATCTCGCGCCTTCATTGTTTTTCTACACTTACCTGATGTTTCATATTGTTCATATAATGTTACAAAATCATCACCGTAAACATCAGCTAATCCAGGACATTCATCTGGACACATTAATGTCCAATTGCCATCAGTTTTAACCCGTTCCATAAACAAATCCGGCAACCATAAAGCATAAAATAGGTCTCGTGCTTTCATTTCTTCATCACCATGATTTTTTCTCAACTGTAAAAAATGTTCAACGTCTGCATGCCAGGGTTCAAGATAAATAGCAAAACTACCATTACGCTTGCCGCCACCATTATGAATTAACCCATTATGTATCATATAATTATGTTCTTCACTCATTTGAAGGTCATATAAAACTCCTTCATAATGGGAAGATGTAATTTGTTGAACTCGAGTAAAAACCATATTTTTATATGTCATAAATTTAACAAATTGTTTTTTTTCATAATTTATATCTAATAAATTACATATATCTTCTGTTTTTGGAATTCTCAAACAATAACTTATTTTTTTATTTTCAATCATACCATTTGCTGTCATATGTTTTTCACCAACTCTATCACGAACATAACCACTTGTCAATATACCCATTCGTAACAGTAAATAACGTAATCCTTCAATTAATTCGAGCGAAGTTGAATCATATACAACTTCTTTTCCTATACAACCATCAGTATGTATTAATCCCTTTACAATTTGTTTGATTTTATTTAATGGTAAATTCAACCATTTAGATGCTATACGTTTTTCTTTTTTAACATTATATACATCTTGATAACGATGTGGCATTTCCAAGCAACGATTCCATCGCACTCGTGTAGTATTTTCACTCGTTTTTATATCATAGCTTACACATTTTGACTCAAAATAACCAATCAAAAAATCCTGAATATGTTTTTTATTAACCGTATGAAGTGAAACATATCCAGTACTTTCTACCTGTTTATTCATTGACCCATCGCCCAATACTATACCATACATATAACAATCATCTGTTGATATATCTTCAACATCTTGTTTATGTACGGGTATTGCATACCCGATCATTGAATCTTCATTTAATTCTTTTGCGTCTATCCAATCCACTACGGCGTGACCTTTATCTAATCTATTTTTAATTAAAGTATGATTTAAACCCTTTTGTTGTCCCTGAATCGCCAATACTGGGTGTTCTGGTGTAATTTTAAGTGGATGTATTGAATGCATTGTATTTATGCTTAATAATTCTCCATTATACGGGTGCTCTAGAACATCACCAATTTGTTCAATTTCCCCTTTCATATTTATAATTTCAGTTTCACCACGTATACAATCTTGGATTTCCATAGGTCCTTTTGTTGTATAAATAGTGGTTTCTGGAACTACACATTGATCGACATATTTAGCAGTATTATTAAAAACTTTTAGCATAGGAACAATACCATTAGATGCTCCATTCGTTCCACGAATATGACTCCCGGATGCACGAACATTATGTATATGTAAACCAATACCACCAGCCCATTTTGAAATAAGGGCACAATCTTTTAAAGTGTTATAAATACCATCAATGCTGTCATTTTCCATAGCTAATAAGTAGCAAGAAGACAATTGTGGATGTGGTGTACCGGCATTAAACAAAGTAGGTGTAGCATGTGTAAAAAACTTTTGAGACATAAGATTATATGTTTCGCGAATCCGTTGAATATCATCACCATGTATGCCAACCGCAACACGTAACCACATATGTTGTGGACGCTCTACTATTTTTTGGTCAATTTTCATTAAATATGCTCTTTCTAGTGTTTTAAATCCAAAATATTCAATTAAATAATCACGGTCATAATCACAAAGGGTGTTTAATTCTTCCGTATATTTATGTACAACTTCTATAAAATCTTGCGTAACTAATGGAACATGTTTATTATGTTTATCTTTATAATCGTATAATTTTTGCATAACAATTGAAAAATCAGTGTCTGTATTTTTATGATGATTAGATACAATAATTCGCCCGGCAAGTGTATTATAATCAGGATGAATGCTAGACATAGATGCACATTGTTCGGCAGATAATTCATCAATTTTAGTAGTGGATATGCCTGAATATAATTGGTCAATGACTTTCATGCCCAAATTTGTATAATTTAATTTAATATTCGCTTCTTTTCCTAATTTTTTTATTCTTGTTAAAATTTTATCAAATGAAACAACCTGTGTATTTCCATCACGTTTGGTTACATACATTTCTTCATCCATCAATTCGTTACTCATAATAAATATTTCTGTATATAATATTAACAAATTAATATCTATATTGTTTTTAATGTTGTTTAACTCTTACAAAAATATTATCTATAAATAATATATAATGCCTGGAAAATCACTTTGTAAAGGTAAACGGGTTAACCCAAATAAATGCAAAAAGGTACGTGGATGCAAAGTTGCATCTGGAAAAAAAAGAACATTTTGTAGAAAATCTAGAAATCCTAAAAAAAAATCAGTAAGAAAAACTCAAAAGAGAAGACCCTAAATATAATTTTAGTCATGTTGTAAATATATCAATATCTATTATTTGATATATTTTGTTATAACACATTACCATCTTGATCTAATTTAATAAAACATACCGGATTTTCAACTTTTGAAAACACTGTCATTTGGATACCATCATCACTTATGATAGACATAGTAGTGTTATTATTATTTTGTCGCTTTTTACTAGCTCGGTGTTCATATCCATCGGTTCTTTCTTTTAATATTATATTCCAAGTATCTTTTATTTTAGAAACCGCAGTATTAAACCATAATCTATTTCTAGGAATAAGGACACATGATATTTCGTCCAAATACCAATATTTAACAGCAAATACTACTTTATGTTCCTTATACTTATCCAATTTTTGTGTATTTATCCACTCGCTTATACTATCTTGTGTAATTGGTATATTTAATGGCATATACACATAATAGGGAATATTAGATAATTTGGTTTCTTCATTAATTAATAAAGGTGGTCTTTCAATAAAATGCAATATAATTCCGCGATATTCTCTAGATTGGTCTAGGTAAAATTGTTCTTCTTTGTCGTATTCTTTGAATCTAGTTTCTACAAAATCACATTCGTCCAAATCACATGTTTCCATTTGAATTTGTGTTTGTATCCAATATTCCTGTTTTGGTATACCTGTTATTTCACGATTCACTATATTTTTTATTTCCAACATTCTACCGTATTTATTTGATTCAGAATCAATATTAATGCCATCTGGCGATGCACCTATATATGGATATGTTGGATGAGGTATACACCCAAACTCACCAATTTTTGTATTATATATTTGTTCGTATAATTGAACAGTTACTGGTTCATATTTTACACCCCAATGTAAAGGACCTTCAGTACATGTATTATACTGAATAGATTGATTAACATCTAATGGTTTGCATTTTTCATATATTAAACTATTTACTTGAGAATTCGTTCCAAATACTTTCCACAAATTACTTGCAGTTATTAAATTATACCGAAATTTATACCATTCCTCTGTTTTTTGTTCAGGTTGAATTATATTTTGTAATTCAGTTATTTTTAAATTCATTTCATTACATTTTACACGTGATAATTTATGATTATTATCGTGTAATTGTGACCTACGTGGTATTTCACAAATATCTAAAAATATATCTACTGTTTGTTCTACAAATTCTTTTAATTCTTCAAATACAGTATTATCAACTTCAAGACAATCATCGTCCAGATTTATGGTAACATCTGTATATAATATTTCTGTTATATACATTATCATATTTATATAAAATTTTTCACTGGATAATAATAGTATATTTTCATTTAAATATTGACTTATCATATCATATATAGTTGATGTTAAATCAATTATTTCATCTTCGGTTATACTAATCGTATCATCATCATCAAAATCATCGCTATAATATTCACTTTCTATGTCAGTATCCAGAGTAATCTCACTGATAGTATCCACAGTAATTTCACTTATAGTATCGCAATAAATTTGTAAAAGAGTATTACATGTTAATGTTGAATTACTGTCTGTTTCTGGTAAAAACTCAGAATCATATGTCATCTATTATATCCGTTTATATATTTATATAATTTTTATATAAATATCTTGTTGATTATTTCTGCTATATACATTATCAGGATTTGATTAATCCTCTTTCAATTTTTTATTTTCTTCTGGATTTGTTATCTTTTTCGGAGTTAATGATTTTAAAGTAGATACGCGTTTTGTATCTATTATTTTTAATGTAAAATTATGAGAAATTTTATTAAAATGTAATGCTGGAATAGATAGTATTTTCATTTCTTCTTTATTATAAACCACATCTTTGGATTTACTTAATTTGTTTTTATCTAAACAACTTATGAAAAAATTCTTTAATAATTTCACATCTTTACTTGGCAAATAATTATCTTTTCCATATGTTTCTGCATATACATGTAATTTTTGTATTTTTGCAGTTTTATCTAATTTTATCCAATTATCACGTTTATTTTGCTGACGTTCACGGTCTAGTATCTTATCCATGTCATCTATTGTTATATTATTCTTTAATGCTACATCTTCGGTTTTATTATCTTTCGGTTTATCATGAACGTTATCTATTGGATTTGATTTTTCAGTAAACATATTATATGTATGTTATCTTTATATAGAAATAATATAATTATATGTTTATTTACTTTGACAAATGTATATTACAAAAAATTGAAAATAATTAAATTCATTAATATATTATAAGATTATAATGGAATTTACAAATACAGAAGCAAATCCACTAGAAACAGAAATGAATCCAGTGGAAACAGAAACGAATCCAGTGGAAACAGATGAAATTCATATATATAATATAACAGCTAATCACAAGAAATCAACATATCAAATAGAACATTGGACGAACGTTTTGTCAAATGGAAAACATGTAACCTTTTTGGTGTATACTTACTTTTATTGGGGAACATTTGAAATAGAATTAAGAGACAAAGAAAAGGAAGACATTTTGAAAAAAGACGAAATAGTATTGAATGATTATAGTGTGTCGTGTGTGGAATTAGATAGTGGTTGTGATTGTTATCAAGAAATTAAAAATGACGAAAAATATACAAAAGAAGAATTGGATGAAATTAATAAATTAATATATTGGCATAAAGATTATCATGACGAAGAATATAATACCAATACTGAATATGATTTTGAACAGGACATATTGGAATTAAATGATTGGGATTTGGATGATACTATTTATGGGTTTGATACAGGTTGTGAATTAGAATTAATTAGCGATTAAGAATAAATATAATCAATTTATTATAACTTATTTTTTTACAAATGAAAAATATAAAAAATTGAAATAAATATTCAAAATATTTAAACCAACTATATACGAATATGTCTTCAACAAATAAAAGCAAAGAATGTCGCGAAAAATGGATACAACTGGGTAAAAGTCTTCCAATATGTATTAACAGTGGCTGTAGTAAAGAAGTAGCGGTGAGGCATTGGTCAGCACAAGGTGACCCATCTATTAAAACGGAATGCGGTAGTTGTTCTAATGCACGTATAAAAGGAAAAATAATAGAAGGGATTACATTTCATAAAAAAAACTATTGTGAAAATAAAGACAATATACTAGGATTCAAATGTCCTATGGACGAATCCAGATATGCTGAATTTCCCAGTGATATTTATGATATGGACCATAAAGACGGAAATCATCACAATAATACACTTGAAAATTTAATTACAATATGCAAAGTATGTCATGCAAGAAAGGGAAGAGAAAGCGGGGATTTTAATTCTCAAAAACAATCATCCAGAATACATAAAAAAGAACCTGTTCCGGTTCCTGTTCCGGTTCCTGTTCCGGTTCCTGTTCCGGTTCCTGAAATCTAACAAATAACAATATTATTGTAAATATAATCTACCATATTTTCTTTTGAAACTGTATTTTTTATATTAGAACCTGTATCTTTTATGATATCAAAGATCATTTTTTTGGGATTTTTCATTAATACCTTTATACATTCTTCCTTTGTTATATTTTTCAAGTGGTCTACATCTATTGTCAAGTTATCTAGTAAGGTATTTGGCTTTACTTTTTTTAATTCACTTACAAACATATCTATATATTCTGTGTGAATTTCAAATCCAATAGACTTTCTATTATATTTCATACTAGATAAACTAGTTGTTCCTGAACCAAAGAATGGGTCTAATACAGTATCCCCTACAAAGGAATAATAACTTATTAATTTATCTGTTAATTCTATTGGATATGGGGCAGGATGTTTTGACCGAGTTTTGGGGTTAATCATCCAAACATTACTTCTTTCATAGTTACCGATTACTTTACTATTTAATGCATCCAAACTATTATAACTTCTAACCACTTGGTCTATTAGACCTTTACTCGGTTTTTTAAATACAAATATATATTCATTTACAACATTTGGTTTATATGCAACCGGTTGTCTATGTTGATAAAACCCACCATTTCTGTTTTTAGCAGCACCTTCTGGCTTTACCCACACAATATCTTCTAAAAATTCCCAACCGACTTTTTCCATTAATGATACGAAATGAAATGAAAGAGGAATACGCTTACTTTCACTATTACGATTTTCTCTTACTATCAATATATTACTAATGTTCACACAACAAATACGACCTGGTTTGGTTAAAGTCAATATTTTTGTAAAAATTTGTTCTAAAAACCCCAAATATTTTTGATAATTTTCATATATTACATAATCTTTTACATTAAAATATGGCGGGGATGTTACTGTTAGTTCTATTTCTTCCTTCTTTTCTATCAGTTTATCTAACCCGAATAAACAATCATTATGATAAATTTTATTTATTCCATCATTGTAATACTCATTCATTTTTAAGGCACTTATATTATTAGCTATTGATTCTTTATTAAGAAATGAATTATTTAAAATCAATTTTTCAGAATTAGATTTGGACATTATATTAATAACATACATATTTTTAACTTATTTTTCTTCTTCTAATTGTTCTTGTCGTTCATTTTTCACACGTAATTTTTCTGCTATTTTTGCATCTTTCTGTTGTTTTTTTAACATTGAACGTTTATCTGTTCCTTCTTCCCAAGCTTTTTCTTCCATTATTTTTAATTGTTCTAGTTTTCTATTTTTTTCATTTTCTTCTCTTTTGTTTATTTTCTTTTGTTCTTTAGATGGCATATTATTATATAACAGTATTTTTTTTAAATTTATAATTAAAATATATAATGAGTGATATATTATCTTTGGTTTGTCAAACCGCACGATTTTCTACAGAATGTTATTCACAATTACAATCATTAAATTATATTCGTGAAAATTTTACTGACCATTATTATACATATGAAGTATCGTTAATCAATTTAGAAAATGCATTCAAAAAATTAACAGAAGTCTTTGAAGAAGATAATGGAAGAAAAAGACATACAGAATTATTTAAACATAAAATTCTATCAGCATCAATTATTAACACAATTTCTATTGAATTTACACCTACACATGATTTTATTATTGAATTGGGCAAAATATTTAATAATAATTACTCTAATTTAACCTGTAAAAATAAAATATATTATATTGCAAAACAATTTATACAAACACCTACTAGATTAAAAGCAAAATTAGAAAAAAATATTAAAAAAATAACAAAAATATTAAGCCAAGTTATTGAATTAAATAAACATATATTTGGAACTGCAAACCGCATTGAACACCCTATATTAAGAAAGACTTGGATGTTAGTAGGAGAAAATCAAATAAATGATAGTGCAATACCTGTTAATTTATTTCAAGAAAATTTATTTGTCTTATTGAAATACGAATTATTATTTGATATCAAAACGAAAGAAAATGAAATTAACATGATTGAAAATAATATTGAGATTAATTCAAATAATATAACCGATGAAGAATTTATAACAAAACGAGAAGCTATTTTTAAAATTGAAAGTGATATCTATAAATTAAATACCAAATTATCCAATTTACATATTAATTGGAGAGAACGTATTGAAACTGTTATTAATAATATAGACGATGCTTCAACAACTACAAAAGATGGATTTTTATCGGTAGCTGAATTAAATCAAATCCCCGAAGAATTATTTCATTATAATACTGCTGAAGAATTCATTAATGAATATGTAAGTATTATCAAGAATACAAATGTAAAAAAAACAGAAAAAAAGAAAAACAGGTTTTTAAAATATTATAAGAAAAAAAAGGTTATTAATGATATAAAAATGCGAAAAGGTTCTATTCAAAAACAAGGTTCTCTAATGAGTAGTTTTATGGGTATGATAAATAAAAAAAATACTATTATACCATTATTAAATCAAAAAGAAGATGATATAATTTCACAAGATAGTACTGATTCATTAGATTATGAATTGGAAAATAATGATGAATTAATTGGATTAGCCAGTTTTAAAAACGTTTTTGAAAAGATTAATGAAATTATAATTGTAAAAGATAATTTTACAATCACTGCTGAATCACAAAAATGCAATATTGATTTTAAACATAAGGAAAGATTGCCTAATGGCAAAGGATACGGCAATGATTTTCCGGCAAAATTAGTATGTGAATATATTATTCCATTAAAAACAGATGAAAATAATGAAAAATTAAAGGAACATTATGATGAATATGAAATTGATAGTATAACATTTGAATGTAAAGCATTTGATCAAGGATGGGGAGGCACAAATCATTCACATGTAAGATATCAAATTAATGACAATAATTGTATTACTGCTTTTTTTATTAATAATAACCAAGAAACTAATGAAAAAAATAAATATTCATTTACAATTAATAATATTCAATATGAAGATAAAATTAGTATATGGTTACTTTGCCCAACATGGGCCGGTTGGGAAGCACATATTCAAAATATTGTTCCTATTATAAAATATAAAACTGTATAAATATTTCATATATAATATAATATTATGGAACCACAATTATATTATATTACGATTGCCACAAAACCACATCCTGTTCTTGATAATATCAAAAAAAGGATTCAACAAAATAATGAAAATATACATGTTCTCGGGTTACAAGAAAATAGACATATTGGTTGGCAAGGTTCTGCCAATTTCGGCATAAAATTAAGAGAAGCACAGGATTTTTTGTTCCGTAAAGAAATAAGACCACAAGACATTGTTATGTTAACCGATGCATATGATATTATTTATTGTGGTTCTCAAAAAGAAATTATGAAAAGGTATTTATCATTTAACAAATCTATTGTTTTTGGTTGTGAAACGCAATGTCACCCAGACCCCATGCTTGCTGATTCTTATACATACAGAAATACTGAATTCCCTTTTTTAAACAGCGGTATGTATATAGGCGAAGCGTGGGCTTTACGCCATTGTTTAATCAACTATCAATATAATGATACCGATGATGACCAACGATTTTGGACAAAACAATTTTTTAAATATACTTGGTTATTTGGTCTAGATTATGAAAACACGCTTTTTTTAAATACAGAAGGCATTGACTGGGATAAATTAAAGTTTCAAAACAACAAAGCAAACTATAAAGGAAGAACACCCCAATTTGTTCATGTGAATGGTCCAGATAAATCACAAGTTAATTACTTTTTGTAATATTTCTTTATCTAACTATATAACAATGCCTACACAAAAAAAAAAGAAACCAATAAAATCAAATAATACATTTAGAAAACAGCAAAAATGTGGGATGGTAACAAAGGACTACATAAATAACGGTTCTAACCCTAACACTGATACTTATACTTATACTTACGCTGATGCTGATGATTATAGTGACCTATTTACTGACCACGAGTTTGATGCAAACATGGCAGAAGACAATACGAAAGATGCGGAGGTAGAGGCAATAAACAAACTATTAGTAGAGGCAGAAAATGCAGAACTTATCGCCAATATGCCTCATAGAGCAGATAGGAATAAGAATAGGCATCCCATCAAAGTCCATAGCGAATGGAACAGAGTGGACCATCCGGGTGAAGAATGGCCAAAGACTATGCATAGAGGAGGTGGACAAATGTTTGGAAGACCAGAACAACCAACAGAACCCGAAACACCACCGGATTGTCCTATATGCACAGAAGTTTTAAATGATAATTATGTTACTACTTCTTGCCGACATACATTTCATAAAAATTGTTTACGAGAATGGTGTCAACAACGACTAGAAGAAACTGAATGTCCTCTATGTAGAAGAACTATTGGTCCTATATGCAGAGAATTGTTATTTACTGAATTAGAAAAACTACTTTTTCATGCTATAAATATAGGTGAAATAGATTTTGCAGAAACAGTATTAGCTAATAGTATTAATGCCGATGGTACACCAAAAAAAGATGATAATAATACGTTGTTACTTGATATTAATGTAAAAAATAAAGACGGAGATACACCACTTATACTCGCTGCTATAAATGACCAAGTTGAAATTGTTGATATGTTATTGAAGTTCGGGGCTGATGTTGATGAATTAAATGATGATGGATACTCTGCTTTCCGTGTAACAGACAATGATGAGATTATAAATTTATTAATTACATTTGGCACTGAACATTATGACCCAACAGATGATGCGGTAGAAGCTTCCATATTTGGGTTTGGAAATCGCGGTGGAAAAAAATCAAAAAAGACCAGAAAAAAGTATAAGACGAAACGATAAATTAAATATTTATTTAACGATTTTTTAAATTATAATAATGTAAAAAATTGATTCATTTTAACGGTTATTTTGAATATTATAACAAAATACTGATTATAATGTCAAAGTGTTTATCTATTGACCGAAAAAATGACAGTTGTCGGCGTAATGCATTATCCGACACACGTTTTTGTAAACTCCATTCTTATATGGTTGATTACACTGAAGACATGTTGCAAAACCTGTCTATTTGTTCTGGTTGCAAAAAAGCTTACTATTTGACACAAGGTGTAAAGACTTGTACTAATTGTAATGAACGTGGTAAATCTAATAATTTAACAGCCAAATCCAGTATTGTGCAATGTGCAAAAGATAACTGTTCATTTAAGCGGTCTACCGAAAACAAATACTGTGGAAAACATCAGTTGTATTTGTTTGTGGATGAAACCGTTGCATCTGGTAAAAAAGTATGTAAAAATATGGTTCGCGGTTGCCGTACTCAATTAGACATTGAGTATTCTAAAACCTCTTGTGAAACTTGTCTTGGAAAAGACCGGGCAAATGATAAAGCAAGACGCGGTAATTCTACTACATTAAACTCTAATAATGAACCCGACAAACAAACGTGCACCACTTGTTGTAAAACATATGATAAAGAACATTTTATTGGTAAAAAAAGTGGAAATACGAAAACATGTTCTGTATGCAGAGAAGCGGGTAGAGTACAAGATTTAAAACGTGACAAAGACCACCGAAACGAATTGGCAAGAATCGCCGAACAAAAACCTGAACGTAAAGCCGTTAAAGACGAATGGGCGGAAAATAACCCAGAAAAAGTAGCAATGAAAGAGATGAACTATCGTCAAAGACAACTTGAAAATGACCAAGAAGGATATTTACAAAGAAATGCCGAAACTGCAAAGAATTGGCGAGAACAAAACCCAGAAAAGGTTATGGCTGAAAATAAAAATAGAATTGAAAATATAAAAATACACTATTCTAATTATATTAGAAAAGCTGATTATGCAAGACAATCATTTGAATTATCTCAAGATATGTTTGAACAAATCGTAAAACAACCTTGTTATTATTGTGGAATTGTTCAAGATAGAGGATTTAATGGCGTTGACCGTAAAGATTCTACCGAAGGTTATACCGAAAGTAATTGTGTAAGTTGTTGTAAAATGTGTAATTATATGAAGAGTTCATTGGCCGAACGAGTATTTCTTGATAGAATTGAACATATATTGACTTTTAATGAAAAAATAGAAGGTAGGTTATTTCCTGATGCATTTTGTAATTATAATTCTGCACAATATACACAATATAAAAATAGAGCAGTTAAAAAAAGTCTTGATTTCGTTTTATCAAAAGATGAGTTTGATGTAATATCATCTAATTCATGTTATTTATGTAACAAAGAATGTAGTTCAACCCATCATAACGGGTTAGACCGAATAGATAATAGCAAAGGATATATTGAAGATAATGTTAAATCTTGTTGCGGAGGGTGTAATTTTATGAAACGCGATTATTCAGTAGAAGATATATTTGATAAGTTTATCGCTATATATAATTGCAATATTCAATCAAGATTAAATAAAGTCCCTATTATGAGTGATGTTATTGATACAAATAATAAAGATAAAGTTACAAATAAAAATAAAAAAACGAATGAAGAAAAACGTGAGGAAGCACGTATAAGAAAACAAAAACAACGCCAAAACCAAAAAGAAAAATACGGAAATGAAGAATATAAAAACAAAATAGCTGATGAAAGAGCAGCAAGAAGAAATAAAGCAAAATAAAATAGATATTAATATTATAAATTGTATAATATTAACGTTTTTTAATGAAAAATAATAATAGAATTAAAATTGTCCGTCCCCAAAATAAATGTCGGTCACAACAATTCGATCAATTACTATACGCAACACCAGCCATGCCACTCATTACACGGAGAACGTTGTAGTTAACAGCGTATACACGGACCTTAGCGGTGTTGACACCAGAGACAGTTCCGGAGGAAAGGACAAGTTGCATGACAGCGTTGTCAATTCTGGAGAAGTTGCAGCTACCGGAAGGTTGGTGTTCCTCAGGGCGAAGAGCGAATGAGTAGACGTTGATACCAGCATCGGGAGCACGTGTGTGATGTTGGAAAGGTTGGACAGTGTCAAAGTAAGAACCCTCACGCTCGGAGAAGCGGTCTTGGCCGTTAAGTTGGAGCTTAGCAGTGACAACAGGGTTCTCACCCCAGCAATGCATGTCAAGAGCGGACTCGGCAAGAACGAATGTTCCGGCATCAGATACACCAGCAGCAGTGGTAGCATCACCAGTATCAGCATTAGATGCTGTATTCATCTCAAAAAGACCAGAAGCATCAATTACAGAGGCATTTGTATCAGAAGAACCGAAAGCGTGGACGGCATTAGGAAGAGCATCAATGGCATCAGTGTAGTTGAAGGATTGGGCACCTAATGTCTTGTAAAGAAGAGCACCGCCCTCAAGGGAAGAGCAGTAGTCAACGTTGGCATCGGGTTGGACAACCCAGACAAGCTCCTTGCAAGGGTGGTTGAAGTTGAGCTTGATCTTGTTGGAAGAGGAACCGACAGACTCGTCACCAGTGAATTGGAGTTGCTCAATCAAGTACTCATGGGGGTTTTGGGCCATCTTGCGACGCTCATCTGTGTCAAGGAAGATATAGTCAACATAGAGAGAAGCGGCAACAAGGGATTGTTGGTAAGCAGCGGCAACAGAGGCGCTACCACTGGTAGCATCAAGAGCATTGACAGCCCAGAGACACTCGCCAATGGGGCGGAAATCAATGTTGATCTTGACCTCGTGGTATTGAAGGGCAATTAAAGGGAGGGCAAGTCCGGGATTGCGGCAAAACCAGAAAAGAAGGGGAACATAAAGTGTTGTCTCGGGAAGAGCCTTGCGAGGAGCACAAACTTGGGCGGGACCACCAGCAGCACAGGGACCAGAAACATCAGCAAAGTTAGGGTCACAGATGTATGTAAGAGCGGTTGTGTTACCGATCATCTTGTAGTAACCAGGTTGTTGCTCTTTGGAGAGGGTAAGTTGGTTCCAGATGTGCATCCAGTCACCGTATTGACGGTCAATGCGTTGACCACCAACCTCAACCTCAACTTGGGCAACAAGTTGCTCACCGACGAAGTCTAACCAACGGGCATAGACATCACCAGAAGCACCTTTCATACCTTGGTTGATCTCGGGAAGAGTAACTTGAAGGTAGGTACGGTAGGCAAGGTCGCCATTGCGGCTGATTGTGCATGTTACACGGCGGCCGAAATCGGCTTGACCGGAGAATGTTTGCTCAATGGATTCCATAGCAAAGTTTGTGTGGCGTCTGTAAGACACCTTCCAGAATGTAATCTCGGGAGTTCCAGTAAGGAACACGTCTTGGGCGCCATAGGCGACAAGTTGCATTAAACCTCCAGCCATATTTTATGGATTATAAGTTATACAAAGAAAATAATTTGAGATAAATAAAATAATTAAATTTAATTATTTTATATAAAATTTATTTTTGCTAAACACTTCTAAATAACTTGCATTAAATGTGACAAAAACTTTTTTTTAAACGCATAAATTATTACTATTTAATATTATATCACATTTGTGGCCAGATTAGATGCAACAAATGTTTCTAAATAATTTTCTTGGAAAATTTCTTGTCTATTTTCATGTTTTTTCGTAAAAATATAGGTATCATTATTTTTCCGTACAACCCAACCTTCTTCTAAAGCATTTATAATAAATAACATTTTTTGAAAAGTAGGTTTTGAAACTTGTGAACTATCCTGTATTTCTATATTATTGGAAGACATATATATGATTAATTAGACTGATTTTTATTTTTGTATACGAATTCTATTTTTAATCCTATTCTAAAAAAGTAACATAAAAAAATATGTGTATTTAATACAAAACTATATGAATTCTAATCAAAAAAAGAGTAATAATCAACAAAAATTAGGATTGCGTACGATAGATATAAAACACCGTGAACTCTTGGATCAATTTGATATCATTGAAACAGAAACCATTCCCAAATTACTTGATGAAAAAGAAATCCTTAAAACAAAAATCAAGACAATGCGACGAAATGAATATGATGACTATATGAATATACGTGACCGTATAGTTGCAATAAATGCTGAAATATCTAAATTAAAAAATAAGAAAAAGAATTATTTATTAGATAATTCCAAGCACATATTTAATTATTTTGAACAAAAAAAACAAATATCAGAAGATTCAAATACGGTAAATCAAAATTCAAATGTTCTGAATAGTTTTTTTAAAATAAAAGCAACAGATGAATCCGCAGATTTGAATAATGAAAAATACACAAAAACAAAACAGATGTATCAAAAATCATATTGGCGAAATGTTACAAATGAAATATCAAATTTACAAGATTTTATGGTGAATACAGATATCTGTCCTACATGTAATAATGGAGAACTTATTCCTCAGGATGATGAAGGTATTTTAATATGTAACAATACATCTTGTGGTAAGTTTATAACATATATAGTTGATAGTTCAAAACCTACGAATAAAGAACCCCCAAATGAAGTATCATATACTGCATATATCCGTCTTAACCATTTTAAAGAAATATTATCTCAATTTCAAGCAAAAGAAACAACACAAATTCCCGATGAAGTTATTAATGCAATAAAAGCTCGTATTAAAAAAGAAAGAATTACAGATATGTTATTAATTAATTATGATAAAATGAGGGAAATATTGAGAAAACTAGGTTTTAATAAATATTTTGAACATATTCAGTATATTAATTCATTATTCGGTATAAAGCCGCCTATTATGAATGAAGAATTGCATGAAACATTATGTGTTCTCTTTATTGAAATTCAAAAACCTTGGGCGGTCCATTGTCCACCAAACCGAACGAACTTCTTTAATTATACATATACACTTCATCAATTATGTGTATTACTAGACCAAACACAGTATTTACCTTATATTCCTATGATGAAAGACCGTGAAAAACAATTAGAACAAGATATGATATGGAAGAAAGTTTGTAATGATTTAGATTGGGAATATTTTCCAACAGTCTAATTTATTATGTAATTGTTAAAATTACATAATAGAATGCGTTATTATTTAATTATTTAAACAGCAAGACGAATGCCACCAACAAGAGTACTACCGAGTGTCATACCAGCACCAGTTCTTGCACTAGACCCCATTGATGGAATGAATACATCAAGAATGCTAAATGTGGCAGCAGCAGTTAAAGCAATAATCATAATCTCATCTACACCAAGAGCCTTCTTGGGAATTAACATAGCACAAATAGCTACAGCTAAACCTTCAATAAGGTATTTGATAGCGCGTTTTACAAGCTCGTTTACGTCAAACATTTCCATCATATTTAATATACTATATTACAATAAAATATTTTGTTTTGAAAACACTTAAATATAATTATTTGAAATATGTATATATATGTCATCTTTTGAAAAGAAGAATTTAGAAAACGGTGATAAAAACCCTAAATATGTTGATTTATGCGACGAAGACCAATCTATTGCTGGACAAAAATTTACATGTTTATCTTTTGTTTCGCCGGAAAAAATACTAAAGAAAAGAGAGGTATATTTATTTGACAAGTTTATACAAAATTGGGAATTTTCTAAATCAATGGAAAGATATTTTGATTTTATCCATTTTATTGCATATAAACATAATATGAATGTAGAAACTCTCATTGCAGATTTCAATGATTTTGTTAAAGAAGAAAGTGACAAATTAAAGAAAAGTGGCATTGAAGATGACTATAAAAATTTCATGGACAAACAAGAAGATAAATTAAATGCCGATTTTAATAGGGAACACGCATTCCAAACTTCAGTAAGAGGTCTTAAGGTACGCGGAGTGTTTGCTAGCCAAGAAGAGGCTGAGCAAAAAAGTAAAAAATTACGCGAACAAGACCCAAATCATGATATTTTTGTAGGACCAGTTGGTGTTTGGGTTCCTTGGGACCCAGATGCATATAAAACCGGACGGGTAGAACACCTTGAAGACGAACTAAATGCTTTACATAAGGAAAAAATAAAGAACGAAGAAATGGCTAAAAAGGAATTTGAAGAACGCGTTCGTGAATCCAAGAAACAAGCTATTATGGAAAATATTGAAAAGGCAAAAGCTAGTGGTAATGTTCTTACACAAACAATTGACGAAGAAGGTAACCTAACTGGCGTAAAAGAAACTGTTAACTTTGAAGAACGTGAAGTTGCTGATACAGAATCAACACAAATTAGAAACGAACTATTGAAAGAACAAGAACAAAACAAAGATTCTCTAGAAAATGTTGACTAACTATGCAAATGTCTATAATGTTGATTAAATAAATAATATAAATATATATTATGTATTTCACTTAAGATATATGTTAACATTTAATAATTTAATATACAGATTTTTTAATAATTCTAACAAAAATGTATATTTATTAACTGATGAATTTATTCATAGTAAAACATTCAATATGGATATAATAAATTTAAATCCAGATACATATTTTTTATCAATTATTTGTCATTGTTTTATTTACAAAGAATATGATATCTCTTATAAGTTTCAAAAATTCAAAGATATTATTGATAATAATTTCTATAACAAAGAACAAAAAGAGTCTTTTATCCAATTATTTCAAAATGCACAAAAAAAATATAAACAATTTTGTAAATTAGCATATCTATGGAAATGGAAAAAGACAAAATGTAATATTACACATGATTTATATATGACACCTATTACTAGTGATAAATATTACGTATTCTCTACATTACATCATGGAGCTAAATACATTTTTTCTAAAAATGATTTGATTAATATTATAAATAATTCATTAGCACATTCACCGGATGTTTATGCAGAACCATTAAGTATTAGAAATCCTTATAATAATTTACCTTTTGAAAAATGCATTCTATATAATATTTATTTTTTTATGAAAACAAATTTTTTTATTTTACCACCTATTTTTCATGAATATTTTATATGTAATTTTCATTTAAAAGTTTTTCGTGATAATAATGAATGTTTAATACGTAATATATATATAGAAAAGCGATTAAATAGTGATAACCAAAAATTGGTAAGGAATATAAGAACTATGATTAATTCGTATAATGAAAGCAAACATAGTAATATGAAAATTAATATTGATACAGATTTTCCTAGTAATATATTAATTAAAGCAATGAAACCATATCTAAAATTATATTATACAACAAATTATTCTCTTGATATTAGTAAAAAGAATAAATATACTAATGATTTAAATTATTATTTATATAAATTTAAACAAAAATATCCTATATTTGGAAGAAAAATTCTAAAAATTACAAATAAAGGTAACCGGAACAAAAAAATGATTGTTACATTTAATACTGATTACACAGATGTAGTTATAAAATCATATTATCAAAATTATTCAAATTGTCATAAAGAAATTATTGAAGATAAAACTGATATCCCCTATTTTATGAATATACCTAATCATACTATTTTCTTTGATAATTCTATGTATGATATGGATGAAGATACACTATTTGATAGTGATGATGATGATGATGATGATGACGACGATGACGACTATACGGATGATTACGATGAAGATACGGAATCTATGTCAATTGATAGTTCATTTAATAACATTAGCATTATCAATATTATTGAAAATAATAGTCTTCATAATAGTGGGTAAATCTTCACTGGTATAAATATTTAATTTATAACATTAATACTTTATTATTTTTAATAGCATTATATCCACTAGATTGATGACTTGGAATAAATTCAGTCATTGTTTGTTTTATTATGTTACCCATTGCATCACTGTAAATTATCTGTTTTATTTCAAATAATTTCATTGTTTTATAACATTCATTACATGGTTTTGATAATAAAATACGATTGTCAAATGAAATGCGTATTACATATAATTTTATTTTTTTATAAATATTTTGTTTTAAACATTTTCGTAATACATCTACTTCTGCATGACAAGTACAGCTATTTTTTATCATTCCATCTTTGGAATAAGTTCTATAATTATTATACCCACTTGCTATTATTTTTCCGGACACAACTGCTACACACCCGTGTTTATATAGTACTGGAGACTTTATAGCTTGTTCACATGCCAATGATATATATCTATAATCAGTATTTGAACAATTCATTATACTTATTTATTAAAAATTATTTATGTTATTCACATAAATAATTTATTCATTTTTTACAATTACCAATTACCAATTACCATTTACTTTTCTTTACATTTATTGTAGGTGCATTCTTTTTCTTTGATTTACTTGGGTCATATTCTTCATCCTCATCATCTGACCCCATATTTTTTGAAATATCCCAAAATTCTTTTGAACCCAGCTTAAAATTAGGATGGCTCTCTGCCTTATACCAGTATATTTGTTCATTTAATTTATTTGATTTTGCATTATTATTTATTACCAAGCATTCATAGTTCTCTGTACATTGGTCCATCACTGCACAAAACGATTCTAGTGTTGGAAACATACTGGCATAATTTTCCCAAATTCTCTTACGATTTGTTAAATAAGGTTCTCTCAAAATAAATACATAATCTATATTTGTACGTAAATTTGGTGGAATACCTAAAGGATATTGCATTGTTATTATCAACATCACTTTCCAATGACGACCATTCATAAATAATAATCTCATCATTTTATCACGAGTCCACCCTTGATCATACAAACAATCATCCAATATTACAAATGTACGAGGATCTATTGTAGACCGCTTGTATACTTCAATTTCTTTATTTACTTGTTTTAATACGGTCTTTTGCCGACGTAATATGTTTTCAATCAATACTGTATTATATTCTTCATGAATAAATAATTTGGGAACATGAGCTGCATAAAATCCATTTCCGGCTTCTGTTCCTGAAATTACAGTCCCGATTGGAACATCTTGATGATAATATAATAAATCTCTTACTAAATACGATTTACCTGTATCACGTCGACCTATCATAACAATTACTGGACCTTTATTTTCATCTGGTTTAAATGTTATATCACGCATACTAAATTTTTTTAATTCTAATGTCATTTACTTATTAATAAAATAAGCAAATATAAAGTATTTTTAGTATAAACGTGATTTTATGATAAGTTTAAAACTTATTAAAAATATGTAATAACCAATTATATTGATTTATAATGATTGAATCTAATAAAATTCCTAAATTTACAATTCATTATTCTAAACATAAGCCAATAAATCTAAATAATTTAGAAAAAACTTGTATTTCTTCTTTAACACTTGAAGATAATGAAAATGGATATAATCCTTTTTATATTGAATCTATGCAAAGTTATAATCCTATTTATAATAACTGGTTCTCTTTAGACGATAGTAATTTTAATCGCATTGCATTAAATCATAATCTTCATATGATTGATATGAATACTATTGTTAATTATAATAATAATGAAATTATTAATAAACCTGTTTTTATCAAATATTCACCATTATTAGACCCTGTTAGATATATGGTTGGAAAATATGAATCACACAAAGATATATTAACTATATTACCTTCACTTGAAAATAATTTGACTTATTCCAAAATAAAGGATCCTAATAACATGGCCTATGTTGATTGTTTCTTCAGTTATTTATCCAATCAATTATTAGTAACCCATTCTTTTCTAAATGGTATTGAATTCTACGGTTCATTTGTGGGTATTCAAAAAAAACATAAAATGGATATTACCGATGATTATGAATATTTACAATCATCACCCTTTTTTATTGCAAACAATAAAAAACTTTTTAATATTTCTAATATTACAAATGACCTTTTCTATAATTATGGTTCTCATGCGAATAAACCTAAACTAACTCTACTTAATACTCCTAAACACAACATAAGTGCAGTAAATATTGATTATAATGAAATTAATACACCACCCATATTACTTGAAAATATTACATCATTAGATAATGAACTAATTTATAATAATGTAAAAAATACTAATAGTTCTAGTTCATCATGTCACTCTTCTACAGATAGTGATAGCGATAGTGATAATAGTAACATTAGTAATAGTACTATTGAGAATGAAGATGAAAATAATGATGACTCTAGTTGGGAAACCGATGAGGATGAGGATGATAATTGTTCTAGTATTGATAATGATAATTATTTTGCATATATTAATAACTTTCCAGTTCAGGGTATTGCATTACAAAAATGCGTTGGAACTATTGATACTTTGCTTGAAAATAAACTATTATCATTTGATGAAAATATATCAGCATTAATGCAAATTAGTATGACACTATTAGTATATCAAAAAACGTTTCGGTTTACACATAATGATTTACATACAAATAATATCATGTATATTAATACAGACCAAGAATTTATCTATTACAAATATAAATTATTAACGTATAGAGTTCCTACATTTGGCAAAATTTACAAAATTATTGATTTTGGTAGAGCTATATACAATTATAATGGATTACGGTTATGCAGCGACAGTTTTGCACCCACCGGTGATGCATCAACCCAATATAACTGTGAACCATATATGGATGAAAATAAACCTAGATTAGACCCTAATTTTAGTTTTGATTTATGTAGATTAGGGTGTTCCTTATACGATTTTGTTATTGAAGATGATGAAGACCCGGATACCTTTAATGAATTACAAAAACTTGTATTAAATTGGTGTACTGATGATAATAACAAAAATATTTTATATAAAAAGAATGGTGATGAACGATATCCTAACTTCAAATTATATAAAATGATTGCACGTACGGTTCATAATAATACACCAGAAGACCAACTAAAAAAAGATGTTTTTAAACAGTATATTTATAAAGATAATGATATACGTAGTGAAATTATTATCAATATTGATGAATTACCTGAATATTACACTAAATATATATAAACAATTATTCGGGTTTTTACTGTTTTATATTACAAAATTATGTAATATAAAATGTTTATATTTGGATTTTATATTTGGATTTTATATTTGGATATTTATTAGTTTTATTCATAGTATAATCATTCACATGGGTTGTTGTAAAACAAGGGTTTCTTACTAACAGGTGGTCTAAATTATACGGTGGTAATATTTGGTGTGTGTGTTTCATATCAATGTTTTTCAACACATTCATTTATATAATATATTTATATCTTTATGTATCCATATATTTTTTTTTAAACATTTCTGGTGTCATTATTATAATTTTTTCTGCATTCGCTTTTTTCGTTTTATTTGATACATCATCCAAACTCTTCACAACCAATATAAATGTTTTCTTACTAATATTAGCATCTAAATGACCACCTACTTTTTCCAAATACTCAATTATTTCTGCATCTCTTACTTTTGTCATTACTATATGTTTTTCATATAATGGATTTGTTTCATCATATGTTTCAACATTATTCATTTCTATATCAACTTCGGTATTCGCTTCTATTTTTGTATTTCCCATTTTATGCTGTAAATTACATTCTTCCAAAAAAGAGATAAAATTATGTATATTATTTGCAAAACTTTTTGCATTTTCCTTACCAATTCCATCTACAGTCTGTAATATTTCTATTTTTTCATTCACTGGTTCTTCACTTACTAAAATATTTGGATATTTATTCATTATTGGTGTTATTTTTTGTTTTCCTATTCCCCTACCAAACTTATTTGACGATGTCATAATTGTTATTAAAGATGCTTTCTCTATTTTTCTTTGAATTCCTTCATGAATTTTATTAACCATTTTCGCTTTAAAACCCTCTACCTTTTCAAAATCTTCCTTTGTCATTTTTAATATATCCGGTATTGTTCTATATCCAGCTTTCATTATTTTTTTTATATTTCCACTACTTAAACATTCTACCTCTATACCTGTGAAAAAATCAGTTATATTTTTTTCTTGAACAGTTTCATCATCATTTACATTATCTAATACTATATCTACATGCGAATCTGTCCAATGATATTCTACAGATGGCATTTTTGGCGTCTCCGCAGGTGTCGTTACCGATTTTATATAAGGTATTACATCACCACTACGAATTATTTGAATAATTGCACCTATACCTATATTATTTTCTTCAATAAATTTTCCATTAAATCCAGTTGCATACTCTATTGTTACACCACCTAATTTCAATGGTTCTATACGAACTCTCGGTTTTAAATAACCACTTTTACTTGGTGTCCATATTACATCTACTACTTTGGCTTCTGCTACTTGGTCTGTTATTACCATTTTAAATGCAAATGCATAATCTGGATTTCCATCACGACGAGTATATATTCGGTCGTTTGTTACTATTACACCATCTATTTCATATTCATAGTTTGTTCGCCAATCCATTAATATACCTGATAATATTTCATTTGTTAATTTATCTACTATTTTATTTTGAACCGGTATATGACCGAATTCCTCTATTTTTTTCATTTGTTCACTAGGTTTTAATGATGGTTGTATTACTTCATATGCTACAAAATGTAAATCTTTGGCTTTTTCATCTATTTTCTTACTATTTATTATACCAGATACCATATTTCTTGCATTTGCAAATCTGGTTTTATATTTTTCTTCAAATACTACACGTGGTATAATAAATTCACCACGAATTACACTATTCTTTTCTGTTGGTAAATTTAATACTGGAATTAAATGACTTATATCTTGACCGACCGTTCCATTTCCACGTGTATATAACTTCGGTATTTCACCTTCCGTTGTATATAATCCACTTACACCATCTAATTTACACGATAATATATAAGGCCCTTTATATTTTGTTATCCATTGACTCAATGCATTTGTATCTGGTTTTATCTTATCCATTGATGCCATTTTATAAGGCAATTCTACCTTATTTTTGATTACCTTTGCACCTACTTCTGTTATAATTGTATTTTGGGGATATTTACGTTCCATATATTCTTTTATAATATCATACTCATTATCACTTGTTAAAGGCTTCTTTGTATTATAATATGCATGATTGTTACCCTGTATTAGAGTTTCTAATTCATCTTCTGTTAATGATTCTAACACTGTTATACCATTTTTTTGAAAATCTTCTACTATTTCTTTTGCAAAATTTATTTTTGACGCCATTTTATCTTGATTTATATTATTATTATTATCTATTATATTTAATTTCTTTACAGTTTTATTATGTTTTTCTTTTGTTGGCCTTTCCCTATTATTATCCATATATAAAATCGGTACTAACTCATATATTTCTTCTGGCTCTGCTTTTTCCACAATTTCATATTCGTCTATTGATAATTTTGAGGCTATTTCTAGTAATTTTAATTTTCTTTTTGGTTTTGGTTTTATTGGACTCTTTTTTTCAACTGAACTCTTTTTTTTTGTTACTCGCTTTTTTGGGCTCTTGTTTTCAACCTGACTCTTTTTTTTTGTTATTCGCTTTTTTTGAGTATCTTTTTCATCTGGTTGTTTTTTTAATGTTTTATTTATTTTTACAAGTGATTTATTTATTTTCATTTCATCATCCATTATATATAATATTTTTATATATAATATATTTATTTTACTTATGGAAAAAATTAAAAACCGGGTTCATCTGTAAATACTTGTGTTGCTTTTAAATTTAATGCTTTTCCATCTGTTACTACATTCATAAAATCGTTCATTGTACCATTTATTTGAAAAAAACTAAATAAACCTACAAATGATGCACCAAATACCATGCTTGCATCACGTATTACATATTTCAATGGTGTCCATTTCTTTGCTACATATTTCATCTCTATTACTTTAAATATTGTAAATAAAAATGTAACAATTGCCGCTATCAATAATAATTTTTCCATTATTTAAATATATTAAATAATAGAATATTATCTACAAATTATTACGCATAAATAACCTAAATGGGTGGTAATTCTTCTATACCATCTAATAATATATCATCATTTATTTTTGTATCTTTTTCTTTTTCATCTAAAATATCAAATCCACTTAAATCCACCAAATCAGTATGTATTTGGATACGGTCGTCATCATCTGTATCACTTTCTTCCTCTAACTTTCGTTCTATTGCTCGGCTTGTGCTAATATCTTCTAACCTCTCTATTGATTTTGGGGCTTCAATTTCATCAATATTATTTGTTCCATCTAATACCGAGTCCATATCATTAAATGACAATTTTGTTAATACATCGGTATCATCTATATTTTTTATTGTTGGGACTACATCCGGTATTGTTTCCTCCTTCTTTTCTTCTATTTCTGTTTCTAGCTGTGTTTCTTCTTTGGGTTCTTCCTTTTCTTCAATGTCTTCTATGATTACTTCCTCTTCTTGTTCTACACTTTCATCCATATATGCACGGATAATTGCTTCGGTTGGAACACTTTCACGAATTGTTGTTAATATACATTCTTGTACAATTGACTCCAGTTCGCGATTATTTTTTTGCACTTGAAGTGGGGATATATTCTTTTCAAATAAGTAAACATTCATATATACTTTTCGTGCTACATGTATATATACCTTATGAATAAACATATCTAATTTGGGAATAGAAATATCTATCTTTTTTTGTTTATTTCCTACACGAATACATGTTAATACTTTTAATTGAATAATATGAACACATGTAATCAAATCTTCCAAATAATCACAACTACTTCTTTCTACTATTCGTTTTCGTTCTTCTTCTACAATTACATTATTCCATTTGGGAACACGAGATAGTAAATTTTGAAATGTCATTAAATATTTATTTGCTTCATCATTATCTAAACACATTTTCCAGGCTTCATTATATATTGAACGGATTCCTTCCACGACTAAAGGTGTAAATATACTCACCAAACGACTACACCATTCATTACGGGATTCGTGCAAATTGGATATCACAAAATCATCCATTATATTCTATATTTTAGTTATACTTTTTAAGTCCTTATTTGTACGCAAATACAAAAAATCAAATATATACATCATTAATAATTTTTCAAATCTATATTCTTTTCTTACTATATCAAAAGCCATACATACTTTAGATTTTACAGTATTATCTAAAGTTTCTGTTTGTTGGACCCATTCTATTATATCCAATGATGATAATCCTTTTTCGTAAATATCTTCACATAATTTTATTATATTTACATGGTTTATTTCTTCATGTATGTATGCATCTATCTTATTTGATATCCATTCTAGATGGTTCTCATTATATTCTATTTTATAATTTGTTGTTCTAGCTAATTTATGTAAATTCACCATTTCACCATTTAATATATATTCTGGTACATAAATTTCACAAAATCTTGATAATATTGGATTTAATAATTTATGCTTGTTCTCTATTATAATAAAAAAACGGGTATTAAAACTAAATTGTTCTATGCAACGTCGCAATGCAGATTGAGCATCTATTGTTAAATTATCAGCATTTATCAAGACAATTGTTTTAAATAATTTACCATTGTTGGAATTTATATTTGTTTTTGCAAAGAATTTTAATTCTTCACGAATAAATTTTATACCTTTTCCATGTGCACAATTCACTATCATTATATTTGTTTTCATACGTTGTTTATCACTTTTATATATACTATTCAAAAAATTATTTACAATTGTTCTCTTACCTGTACCAGATGCACCATGAAATATTAAATGAGGTATCTTATTTGTCGTTTCAAAATTTTTTAATTTTTCATATATATTTGTATGAATATCTATATTTTTTTTTATATTATAAGTATCTAGGTTCTCATGATGTACTTTTGAAAATATGTTTTGCATAATAAAATTAAATCATATACTATTTATATGATTTTACCGCACACTTTATTTCCGTTTGACTATTGATAACTGTTTTGTAAAAGCATATCTCTCATGATACATCGTCTTACGTTTTAAATTACAATCCAAACATGCTATTACTACGTTTTCTTTATTATGACCTATTCCATTATCTATTCTATCTAATGACCATTGCTTCGGTTCTCTTACATTCTCGTATAATATTATTACCAATTCTTTGCAATAATAACAGATATTTTGAGAACCTTTCAATAATTCTAATATATGTTCTCTATCTATCAAGAATTCTGGTGTATATAATTTCTTTTTTATGTCTTGCGATTTATAACCATTTATCTTTTGTACTATGTTTTTATTAATTAAACTGCATAATTCGGTATCAATTACTTCATTATTACACATTTGTACTATATATTTTACTTGGTTCTCTACAAATAATTCTTCTTCTGTAAAATTCCAGCATTCTTTACGTGTTATTGTTCTCTTCTTTGGTTCTTTTACCATATTTATTTGTTTTTTATTATTAGTTTCTTCTGCTACTTTACGTACACTCATATCTACATTTATAGTTTTGATTGTATTTTCCATACTATCATTAATATCTTTTTTATTTTTTCACTACATAATACTAAATTATTTTAGACCATAGAGAACCTAGAGTTTTACTAAACATTCTTTTTACAATTACATTCAATTTTCATGATTTATAATTTATTTATGGGAGATTATTCTTTTTATATCAACAAATCATTTATTATTTATAAAACAACTTGGAGATTTAACATCCCCATATTGTTTTTGGATTTATATATTTATCTTTAAGTTGTTTTTATAATTTATTCTATTATATTATTTCTCAGAAAACTTATTGGCAAGGTTTCGAAAAATGGACATTCTGAAAATGTCCACTTTTCAGATCTTGAATAATAAATTTTCCGAAAAAAACACGATTTTCGGGTTTAAAGCATAATGCTGTAAATCCCGGAATTATTATTTTTGTATGACTGCATATTTTTTTTTTTGAAATTATTGAGCGTAGTATTTAGGCGTTTTTTATGTTAGCATATATAAAGGAAATCGGCTAACTAATGCTAACTTCAAAACCGCCAAAAACCGCCAAAAAATATACATGTGAAAAATGCAACTTTAAATGCAGTAAACAATGTGACTTCAGTAGACACGTATTGACTGCAAAACATAAAATGCTAACTACACCCGGTGAAAAAACGCCGAAAATATTTGTATGCGTATGTGGTAAAGAATATAAGCAAGCCCCATCATTGACGCGGCATAAGAAGAAATGTAATTATGTAAATAATTATGAAAGTGACGAGGGTAGTTGCGATAAAACAGTAATTACAACCGCTCAAACACTTGATATTAGCAGTCAAAGTAATATAATATTGGAATTAATTCGTGAAAATAAAGAATTCAAACAATTGGTGGTTGACCAAAATAAACAAATTCAAGAACATCAAGCCCAAAATACAGAACTGCAGTCACATATGGTAGAGATGTTCAAGGAAGGAAAAACAATAAATAATAATACAATAAATAATAACCAGCGATTCAACCTAAATTTTTTTCTCAATGACACATGTAAAGATGCAATGAACATTACAGATTTTCTAGGAAACATGGATGTGAATGTAGATGAATTAGAATACATAGGTCATCATGGTTATGTAAATGGTATGACAAAAATGATAATGGACCGTCTTAAAGACATGGATGTAACGAAACGCCCAATACATTGTACAGATGTGAAACGTGAAACAATGTATATCAAAGATAAAGATGAATGGTGTAAGGACACAGATGAATTAACAAAGTTACGTAGAATATTAAGTAGCATATCAATGACAAATTATCGTTCTGTTGCAAATTGGCGACAAGCACATCCCAAAAGTGAAATCATGGATAGTCGTGAATACAATTTCTGCTATAAAATGATGAGAGCAATATTGGGTGATGCAGAAGATGAACAAATCCGGCTGGACAACAAAATCATAAAGACATTTGCGAAAGATTTATTTGTGAATAAAAATATAAAGTAATATTGGATTAATATTCTTTATATCAATATATTTATATATTTATTAAACAACTTGGAACTTTATATAATCCAAGTTGTTTTTATAATTTATTATATTATATTTTTTTCAGAAAACTTATGGCAGAGGTTTCGAAAAATGGACATTCTGAAAATGTCCACTTTTCAGAATCGGAAGAATAAATTTTCCGAAAAAATCACGATTTTTAATTTTAAAGCATAATGCTGTAAAACCGGAAATTATTATTTTTGTATGACTGCACACTTTTTTTTGGAAATTCTTGAGTGTAGTATTTAGGCATTTTTTATGTCATCATATTATAATGACATCTAAAATGCCAAAAAATGCCAAAATATATATATGTGAACCATGTAACTTTAAATGCAGTAAAATGAGTAATTATAATAATCATATTTTGACTGCAAAACATAAAATGATGACAAATGATGACAAAAATGATGACAATTTTTCTCAAAAAAACACCAAAGCATTTGTGTGTGAAGATTGTGGTAATGAATATAAATATCGGCAGGGTTTATCGGTTCATCGTAAAAAATGCCAAAAAACACCAACACCAAATAATATAAATTTAAATGATAATAGGAGTCCAGACATTTTAGATCGTGATTCTGTTCTTACCTTAATAAAGCAAAATAATGATTTTAAAGATTTACTTGTAGAGTCAAATCAAAAAATAGAAGAGTCAAACCAAAAGACAGCAGAATTGCAACAACAATTAGTAGATGCAGTAAAAAATAATACAAGTATAGTAACAAACAATATAACAAACAATAATCAAAGGTTTAATTTAAATTTTTTCTTAAACGATACATGCAAAGATGCAATGAGTATAACCGATTTTTTGGGAAGTATGAATGTAAATTTTAATGAATTAGAGTATATAGGAAATCATGGTTATGTAAATGGTATGACGAAAATGATAATGGAACGGCTGAAAGGTATGGATATAACAAAGCGTCCAATACATTGTACAGATATAAAACGAGAAACCATGTATATAAAAGAAGATGATGGATGGAGTAAGGATACGGAAGAACTTACCAAGTTACGCAGAATATTAAGTAGTATTTCTATGACAAATTATCGTAGTGTTCCTGATTGGAGAAATGCTCACCCTGATAGTGAGATAATGGATAGTCGTACTCATAATTTTTGTTATAAAATGATGAGGGCAATCTTGGGTGACGCTGAAGATGAGCAGATACGATTAGATAATAAAATCATAAAAACAATGTCAAAAGATTTATTTGTAAGTAAGCATTCGTAAATGATAAGATGACGAATAAATATAAATATATTTTGTAACAATATAATATATTTGTACCAATAATGAGTAATATAGCATATCAACGTTTAGACGAATTATTAGAGAAACGACCATTACCCAAAACGTTTGACGAGGTGAAGGTAGAATTAATGAAACCACGTGTAGAAAACCAAGTTGATCAAGAAGAAGTTCCAAATGAAGAAAATAAATCAACCGAAGAACAAGATGAAATGAATGATGAAGATGACAAATCCTCCGAATTAAAACCAGAAGTAAATGACCGTCCGTTTAAAGTGGTTGATAAGCGTAGAGGCAGTATGTTAGATAGATTGGCAATTCTAAAACGTATTCAAAATAAATCAGATGCAATTGTAATAGATGAAATGGAAAAACGAAAAGATGAAGACATCGTACCAGTACCGGTATTAACTACGAAAAAATTAAGAATAGTAGAATCAAGTGTAAATAAAGATTTAACACCTGTAATTAATACTGATGAATCTAATTTGTTAATTGAAGAAGAAGATGGAGAACCAATTCAAATAGAAGAGCCAAAAACAGTAACAAAAGCAATAAAAAAACCACGAAAATTACGTATAAAGGGAAAGGTAGCGTCACCAGAAGAAATGAATGATGTAGACCTAACAACAGCAGTAATCCGTTCCCAAAATGTATCAGAACGTTTACCGAAAGAAAAAGAAAAAATAATAATAAAAGCACCAACTTATTACATGAGTAATCGTAAAATTTATATGCAAAAACTTACGGAAATGTTTGCACCGTATAAACAGGAATTATTAGATACAACCGCCAATATATCATGTGATACGCGTGGTCAAACAAATGATTTTGATTTATTAACACATCAAAAAATCGTTCGTGATTATTTAAATTTATATACGCCATATAGAGGTTTGTTATTATATCATGGTTTAGGTTCTGGTAAAACATGTTCATCAATAGCAATCGCAGAAGGTATGAAAAGTGAAAAGCGTGTATTTATATTAACACCAGCATCATTAAAGATGAATTTTTTCAGTGAAATGAAAAAGTGTGGTGATGAGTTATATAAAAAAAATCAATATTGGGAATTTGTATCCATAGATGGAAATCCAGAATATGTGGGTATTTTGTCACGTGCATTATCGTTATCAAGTAAATATATTCGTGAAAATAATGGAGCTTGGTTAGTGAATGTAAATAAAGAAGCAAATTATACAATATTATCATCAAGTGAACAAGTCGCGATAGATGAACAATTAAATGTGATGATAAGAAGTAAATACACTGATATTAATTATAATGGTATGAATGAACGTAAGATGAAAGAGTTAACCGGTGATTATAGTAGAAATCCTTTTGATAATGCAGTGGTGGTAATAGATGAAGCTCATAATTTCGTAAGTCGTGTTGTAAATAAAATAAATGCGTCAGATTCAATATCATATAAATTATATAATTATTTGTTGAGTGCAAATAATGCAAAAGTAGTATTGTTAACTGGTACACCAATTATAAATTACCCGAATGAAATAGGTATATTATATAATATATTACGTGGATATATCAAAACCTGGATAATTCCAATGACATGGGATAAGAATGAGAGATTAAATAAGGATAACATTTTGGATATGTTAGATGATGCAAATATTCGTACTCATGATTATGTGGAATTTAATGATAATAAATTAACAATAACTAGAAATCCTTTTGGTTTTATTAATATGAAAAAAAGAGGTGCTATAAAAGGAACAAGAAAATTAAATCAAAATAAAAAAGATAATACTACAACAAAAAAGAATTATGATGGTGGTGCAAGTCACTCATTTGAACGTTATAATGGTGTTCAATTGAACGAAAGTGGTAATATTTCTGATAATAAATTTATTGAAAATGTATTACGCATATTGAAAAACAATAAAATAAACTATAAGGATGCCCAAATAGAAGAAATAAATAACAAAGCTTTGCCGGATGAACGTCAAGCATTTTTTGATTTATTTATAGATGAAGAGAAGGGTAGTGTAAAGAACATAAATACCTTTCAACGCCGTATATTGGGATTAACATCCTATTTCCGTAGTGCACAAGAAGATTTGTTACCAAATATAGTAAAGACAGAAGAAGGAGATAATTATCATGTAGTAAAAGCAGAAATGACATCTCATCAATTCGGTGTTTATGAAAAGATTCGTAAGGATGAAGCGGATAGAGAAAAGAAAACAAAGAATGCAAAACGAATGCAAAAGGCAAATGAAATTTATAAAATATCATCAACCTACCGTGTATTTTCTAGAGCGGCATGTAATTTTGTATTTCCATCTGGAATTGAAAGACCTGTTCCTATTAATAAGGATGAAGATGACGATAATAATAAAGATATTGATGAAAATATGATAGATAATATGGTCCAAAAAGAAGATGCAAATGAGACGGTAAAGTCAGTAGTATTAGATGATAGTTATGGAAAGAGAATAGAAACTGCAATGAATCAATTAAATGAAGTAGATGAAAATACCAATGAAAGCAAATATTTATCAAAAACAGCATTGGGAGAATACAGTCCCAAGTTTCAAAAAATATTGGAAAATGTAATGGATGAAGAAAACAAAGGATTACATTTGTTATATAGTCATTTTCGTACGATTGAAGGTATTGGTGTAATGCGATTAATATTATTAGCAAATGGAATGGCTGAATTTAAATTAAAATATGAGGGTGGTACATGGGTGTTAGATATAGCAGAAGAAGATATGGAAAAGCCCAAATTTGTATTATATACAGGTACCGAAAGTAGTGAAGAGAAAGAAATAATACGTAATGTTTATAATGGTGCATGGGAGTTTGTAGACCAAAACATAATAGATTCTTTGCAAAAGATATCCGAAAATAATGTATATGGTGAAGTGATAAAGATGCTAATGATTACCTCTTCGGGTGCAGAAGGAATAAATTTAAAGAATACCCGTTTTGTGCATATAGTAGAACCGTATTGGCATATGGTTCGTCCCGAGCAAGTAGTTGGTCGTGCTAGACGTATTTGTAGTCATCAAGATTTACCAGAGGATATGAGAACTGTAAAAATATTTTTATACATATCAACATTAAGTGATGAACAACGCGTAGATAAAAATAATGTAGAATTGCGTATTCGTGATATTAGTAAAATAGATAATCAAACAGCAGTAACAACTGATGAAACTTTATATGAGATTGCAAGTTTTAAACAAAAAATTAATAATGAAATTTTACGTTCAATGAAAGAAACGGCTATAGATTGTAATATATATTCATCGTTAAAATCTTCCAATGATGAACAGTATGTATGTTATGGACATGGGCTAGTGGATTCAAATCAATTTTCATCGTATCCAACTTTTGAAAAAGATAATAATATAAAAGAAGGATTAGATACAAAAGTAATATCATGGAAAGGTGTTAGAAAGCAAATAGACGGTGTAGATTATGCAATGAATCCAAATACAAATGAATTATATGATTTACCTAGTTTTAGACGTGCCCAAAAGGGAATGGGTGAACCAACATATATAGGTAAATATGTAATGATTCATGGTAAACCAGGAATTGGTCAATAAAAAATATCATGTATACTAATAAAATTATATATGATATTTACACACTTGAAGATTTAAAACTTGCGACGATTGAAAATAATTCCTTCTATTTTATACCAATGCTCATCAACAGTATCAAATGATTTAAATGATGAACCGTCATGAAAAACAACTTCTACTGAAGAATTTATAAATTGATTTGTTGCTGTAATTGTATATGACCCAGTAGTATTTAATTTACTAATTTTTTTATTCTCTAATGGTGCATTACCATCAACCGCAAATGTGGTAGCATCAGCATCTGTATATATACTGATAGAAACACCCGAGAAAGTTCCTGACCGCATAATCTCGGTTATATCAGTGTTTAATTGTGAATAATTTGTTGTATTGAATTGTGTTGCCATTATATATACTAAATAATTATATATTATTATTATAAAATATATTATAATCATTGTAACTGGTATAATTCCTAAACTGCTTACACAAGATAATGATATCAAATTAAATATAAAACAATAATCAATATCGTAAGCAAATAATACAATATTTGTAATAATTTTATCGCCATACTGTAGTCATTATTTTGATTGTTTGTAGCTTTACATTTTTCAATATATTCATTTATATAATTAATTTAATTATAACGAATAAAATATAAAAACAAACGCATAGTTAGAATATTACTTGTTGCATATAAAATATGAACGAAGAAAATAATGTAATGACAATAAAAACGGTACAAATTCAACCAATTCGTAATATGATAACTGCAATAAAAGATATATTAACAGATGCAACCATTACATTTACTAAAGACGGAATGAAAATTATAAACTTTGATAAAACTCATACTATTTTGGTGAATGTTTCTTTAAATTCACATAAATTTGAGCATTATAAATGTGACCCTGAAAAAATCATAGTGTGTACAAATACTTTACATCTGTTTAAATTAATATCTACAATGTCAAATGATGATACTCTTTCTATGTATATCGACAAAGCGGATTACCATGATGGAATTGTCTCCCATTTGGGATTACAATACGATAATGGTGACATCAAGCAATGTTATAGCCAAAAGTTGCGTTTAATTGATCCTGATATGGAAGAATTAGTTGTACCAGATGTAGAATACTCCACAATTATTAATTTACCAACAACAGATTTTCAAAAAATTATTAGGGATTTAAATGGTATATCAGACCGTATTGAAATAAAGTCCGTTGGTAATGACTTGATTTTTTCTTGTGAAGGAAACTTTGCGAGTTCTAGAATTTATCGTTCAGAATCAGGTGGTAATATGGAATTTATACAAAAAAAGGATGCATCTATTGTAATACAAGGTGAATTTTCATTGAAAAGTTTAAGCCATTTTATAAAATGTACACCATTATGTACTCATTTAGAAATGTATCTAGGAAATGACCTACCATTAATAGTGAAGTATGATGTTGCGTCGTTAGGTTCTATTATGTTATGTCTAGCACCTTTACCCCCTGCATAAAGATAATATTTATATTTTGATTGTTTTTGTATTTTCTGTAATAACTGAACCGGTAATATTTGTCATTGTAATATTTTTAATATAAGTATAGATAATAGAAACATCTTTTTGTGATTTATATTTGGAATGTTGTTTACATAATACTGCACCTTGTTTAATAATATACATCAATTGTTTTTTTGTATAATTGATATCTTCTGGCATAGATGCAATCACATGGCATGAAGAATGTTGGTCAATATGAAACCATATATCGTTTTCTTGTGATGATTCTATAATATTAAAATTATCGGCGGCATCTCTGCCAATTTTAAATTCAATATCTACTCCTAATGGAGAAATGTATCGTGTTTCGCATTTCATTATAACTATTTAAATATAATTATAATGAATAAATATCTCAATTTTACACCTTTGAATATTTAAGTTCGCACAAAAATATCAAAAAGGTGTATAACCTAAACGCATAAATTGTGTAATACATCATAAAAAAAGAAATTATCTTTTTATTGGAATGTATAATTGAATAAGTATTTATATAAAGTCTGATCTATACCCTTGTAAAGTGATGCGTCATATGCTTCTGGAGATTGAAAAATGAAAGTTTCTGGTTCGGGTCATCGCCCTCATATGAGTAGTTCAAAAGCCGGGCAAGCGTATTGTCAGGTATGATTTCACGACCATTGTGTGGATTCTGAAGATTGTGCTTCTCAACGTAGCAGTGGATCTCCCTGCCTACGGCAGGGCGTGCCATCATATGACCGTGTGGTACATTAAGGAAGTCAGCCATCTCGTCACTTATGAGTTGAGGACTATTAAAACCTCTAGCAACCCTGACACCAGGCCTGCCTACACGACGCGTAAAAACAGGAGGGGGTCGTCTGTCAACCGGCTGTTCTCTCACAATAGTGGGAATATTTTGATAACATCTTTCATCCAAATGAATAATATCATCGTCTGTTAGAGAGATATCTATTTTACTGGATGTAGGTGATTGTGATTGAGTAGACATATTAAAAGAAGTATAAAATCCGTGTCATTTACAAAAAAATATATAAACAAATATAATTCAATTTTTTATGTGTTTATATATTTGTTTGTATAATTGAATAAATATTTATATAAAGTCTCATCTATACCCGTGCAATAAAGTGATGCTTCATGTACTTCTGGAGGTTGAAGTATCCAAGCTTTAGCTTCTCATCATCACCTTTGTAGTGGTAGTTAAGGAGCTTGGCAAGCTTAGCGTCAGCACGGAAGTAACGACCATTTCCCTCCTGCTTGAGATTGTGCTTCTCAACGTAGCAGTGGATCCCCCTGCTTACGGCAGTGCGTGCCATCTCGGTGCCGTGCTCTACACCAAGGAAGTCAGCCATCTCGTCACTTATGAGTTGAGGACGCGTAAAACCAGACGGGGGTCGTCTGTCAACCGGCTGTTCTCTCACAATAGTGGGAATATTTTGATAACATCTTTCATCCAAATGAATAATATCATCGTCTGTTAGAGAGATATCTATTTTACTGGATGTAGGTGATTGCGGTTGAGTAGACATATTAAATAAGTATAAAATACGTATAATTATTATAAAAAAATATATAAATAATATAAATCAATTTTTTCTGTGTAAACGAATAAAGAATTCAATAAACATCCATATCAAGTTCCATACAGCTTCTATCGATAGTTTCAACAATTTCCACAGAAATATTTTCGGGTATATTGTCAATGTTTATGTATTGTACTACATCAGCCAATATATGAAGTTTTAACTTTGTATTTATATTATCTACTTGACATTTTCCAGTCCATCGTTCCAGTGGTAAAATTTCATTCAACGAACTGATGCGTCCTTTCACGCCTTGATATTTACTTTCCCTCTTACCTGGCCTTCCAGATGGGCACTTCATACGCCATTCACATGATAATGCATTGATATGGTCAGGAAATCCTGACAACATGGTACAAAATTCCCACCCCCCACCTTTTCCATGTGTTGCTCTAGCACCGCCTTTAATTTCTTCATTATGTTGTCTTAAACGTCTTATTGGATTATTAGTAGATCCATTGTAGGTATTATTTTTAAACTGTGGAAGTTTATTTCTTAAAATATAACAATACCACATATATTGTTATATCTATTTATTATATTTTGTGAGAACTTAAATATTAAAATGCGTAAAAAAAATAAACATATAATATATTATGGTAGAATTTGAACCATTATGGTATGAGAACTTAAAAAAATCCCCATTGAGTCCACCGAATTATCTATTTGGTATAGTGTGGCCAATATTATACATAATGATGTTTGTGGCTTTAATTCTAGTATTGAGAACCGCAAGTATCAAAAGTAAAGCAGTATTATTATTTGCAGGACAATTATTCTTGAATTTAATCTGGAGTCCAATATTCTTTACATATAAATTATATAGTGTAGCCTTGATTGATATATTTCTACTAATAATAGTTTTAGGATTTACAATAGTGTCATTTTATAAAATAAATCATGTAGCTGCCTATTTATTGTTTCCTTATTTATTATGGTTATTATTAGCAAGTTACTTAAATACATATATAGTTATGAATAATTAATTTTATTTTGTACAATTATAAAATAAAATTAATTCGTTTTTTTCACACGTTGTTTACGTACATTTAATATAGTTTTTGCGATTTCGTAGTTGTCAAGATGTCCTTGTAATGATTTAATACTATTTTCATAATTAGGTGATTCAATAAGTTTTTGGAATCCATTAAGGTCACGTAACATAGATGTGGGTGTAATTAGATTAAATTGATTATTATTAACCATTTTTATAAAATAAAACTTATCGGTTTCTGGATTTCCACCAAGTACTATCCAGTCAGTACCGGAAACAATTGTGTTGTCTAATAATATAATCGGTAATTGGGTAGCATTAGAGAAAACCCATAAATCCATAGAAGTCAGCATATAATCATCATTCATAATCATAGTTTCAATGGTAATTTTTTGTTTCTTAACCATATTTATAAACAGTTTTTTGCCCTGTTTATCTAATATATCACATATTTTTATAAAATATGAATTCATTAATGGTTCATAATATTTACATAATCGTTTTTTAATATCATATATAGATTCAATTTGATTTAATTGATTTTTAATGATAAATAAAAGTAGATAAAAACTACATTGATTTGTAATATTAGAAACATGTTCAATCGCATTGTCGTGTAATATAGTATTCCATTTATGTTTAGTATTTAAAACCGGACCGGATTTTTTAACACACTCTTTTTGTAGAATATCTAATGTAATATTTGATGTATTATCATATTGTTTAAATAATGGAACCTGAATGTTAGATGAGAATTCTGTAGATATGTTTGGATTTGCAAATTCATAAGGAACATTATGAATGTATTCATTAGTGACCATAGGAATAAGATTATCAAAAAATTCAGGTGTAATTAATGAATGTAATAATACAATTTCATCGGGATTAATATAATATTCAACATCATCAGTATTTAAATAGTTATTAGAATCTAAAATAAATCGTTGTATTCTTTTATATCTAATCAGCTCGTCTACAATACGTTGATAGTACAATTTATCATTATCAACATTAGTAATTAAGTGTTTACTGGGAATACATATTTTTCTTTTATTAGACAAACAAATTTTATTTAAGTCGTCTTTGCTTACAATAGTATTCATGTCATGTAAATTGTTTAAAACAGTATCGTCAAATTCAACAAAAGTAATATATGGTTTTAATAAATGTCGTACAAGTATTTCCAATTTTTTCATTTTTGTTTTGTATAACAGTTGTTTATCGTGAATAGTATCAATAACTGCATCACGTATTTTTTTATATTTATAGTTATTTAATAATACCCGTATTTTCCCACGAAAATTATTATAAAATTGTGATTCAAGAGAAATATTACGAACTGTAGTGATTCTAGTATTATCTTTATTGATGCTACTTGTAAATGATTTATCTGCCTCATAATATGCACCATTACCAAATCCAATCGTTTTATATTCAGGTATATCATCTTCAATAAGATTTTCAGTGGGATTATTAATTTGAATAAATTGATTCGTTTCTGTAAAAATTCCAACAATAAGCCCGTCTTCAATTACTTTAAATGCTGGCATGCATAAAACCATATTACTGGTTTTATTCGCAATTTGAGTTAATTTTTCTCTTGTAACATCATATTCTAGCCATTCAACATTATCAATAAATATGGATGGTATTTGTTTTATGGGTGTAGATGGATATGTGGGTATATAAATAGGATTTTTATCATCAGCTCTAGATGTAACCATAAACGCTATTATTTTGCCACGATAGTTTGTAACTTGTGATACAATATTCAAATTATTTTCAATGAGTATATCATAAATATTCTTCGCCATTTTATTTTGTTTATAATCATATACTGTGGGCATACTATTCTTTGGTTTACAATAAGAATTTGTAGTTTTGTTAATCATATTAAAAACTGTTAATAAATTTGAAGGTGTATTATGCTGGTAGAATATTTTAACTGCATTTTTCTTGGTTAATTTGGAAGATTTTGTATTTCCATACATATAAATGGGTTCATAAATATCATTTTGTTTTAATATAATACATGTACCTTTTGATAAATCAAATAATTGACTTGAATAGGAATTTGTGGGACAAAGTACCGAAATATTATCTGTAATATCATTGTTTATAATTTCAAGTAATGCAATATTAATACCATTTTCAAATAATCCAGTATCAGACGAACTGACAATATCCCACATATACGTGTGATCAATAAACGAATCTTTATTTTTCATAAATTGTATGAAATTCTGATAAGAAGCGATTGTGTCTTTAAAAAAATTATTTTGTGAAACATTTGATAAATCATCAAAACTATTATAAAAAGCTGTACTTTTATATAGTTCAATTGTAATATTATCAACAATTGTTTTCTTGGGTTGAAAAATAGTAACAAGTGAACCATTATTAGATTTGATATAAATATCCAAAGTTATTTTGGATAAAATAATATCACGCATTTCATCTATAGATGGCGTAGAAATATTATTGTGATAAGTATATAAATCAGCAATACAAGCAATAAACGATTGATTATGTGAATATTCAACGCCATATCTTAATATAGGTGTTTCATTTTGTCTAATTAAAGCAGCATTATTTTTAGAGATAGAAGTGGAATTATCTGTATGTAAAAATAATTCTACTGATAATGGTAAAAACCCCCATCTAGATTGGTCAATTGGAAATTTATCAAAACCAAGAATATTCATACCTATACGATTTTTTTGAAGAATAGTCTTATCTTGTTTATCTGTATTCTCATTTTGTTCGTGTTTATCATTTGTAACAAGATTGTTGATAGTATCTGTATTTCCTTGCAACATATCATTTGTAATTCCACATTCTTTTCTACGAGATATTTGTTGATTTGTATTCATATTTTTAAAACAACATGGGAGACAATGGTCGGGATGCTTATCAGCAGCTAAAAATCCAGGCCGATGTTGAACATAATTATCATTATCATCTTTGTGATATTTATCATCAATAAATTCATATATATAATGTCCAGGTGGTGGTACTTTTGCTTTATTTGGAATAATTTTACCACCACATTCACCATTCGCAACTTGTTGTTCAGTCATTGGTTTGTTATTTTGTAAACACCAATATCGTGGACACATATACCAATATTGATTTGTTTGGTCACTTCCATATGGCATTGCCACTTCATAGGAATCTTTATCAATATTATCTAATTCGTCTTTAGTTAAAATTATAGGTTGTCTACTACTTTGACTTGGACATACACGTGCATAAGAATCAAATTTCCCCTCTTTTTTTGTGCGGAATAAAGTTGGTTCTAATTTTTTCATTTTATCAAAAAATACACTTGCTCCACCAACGAATAAGTCATCGTCATCGTCATCGTCATCGTCATCGTCATCGTCACCAAATAATAATCCTTCATTTTCATTTTCATTTTCATTTTGTGTTATTTTGTCTCTATCATCATCGTCATCGTCATCATCATTATCATCATCATCATCATCATCATCATCAAAAAATATCCCTTCATCATCATCTTGTTCCTCATTTGATGTATTATGTATAGTAAATGGTTGTATATTATTTGTGTTATTTACTGCAATCACATTATCGTGTAAAGGTAATTGTTCTATTTTATTTTTTGAAACCATTTTTAACAATTCGGTTTTACTAATTATGGATTTATCAACAAATTGTGTAACTCTTAAAAACACATCAAGATACATTTGAATGGTATCAATATATTGTATAGAACTAATTTCAGCGAGTTCAATGACAATTTCCGGTCTAGCAAATGCATTTGAAACTTTAATCAAACATGGAAATCCCGGATTTTCAGCAATATCAATAGATTTATTAACATAATTACCGTTTATAAAAATATGGTCATTCAAATATTTTGTGACATGTTCATTAGCTTCTATTTCTGTTAAGTTAAAATTATTCATGATACTTTGTTTGACCTCATTAATATTATTTGTATTTTTATATATTTGAGTAATAAGAGCATTAATAGCATTCATTTCTTTATAATTTTCAACATGTTTAAACCGTAAAATAGCCCCCCTATTCATATCAGCTTCATAAACATGAAACATATTAGACAATAAGTTTGTTAATTCAGTAGGTTTAACTTGTTTATTTTGCCCAATTCCACATATATATTTTAAATCATTATACTCAATTCGTTCATCATAAATATCTTTAAAAAGAACAATTTGATAGCCAGCTTCTTCTAATATATTATTTATTTTACTTAATACGGGATTAACCGTCTCTGTTAATATTAAATTTAAATTGTCATTAGATAATGGATTTTTACATTCACAATTTACAATAATATTACCATTGTGATTAATATGTAAAAGTAAGTTCTCTATAGTGTTACCATAGTTATAATTAATAACCATAGATATTTGTTTAGGTTTACCAGAATTTTTAGAAAAAGATGTAATTTGTATACGTGATAATTCAGGAATTTTTTTACCATTTTTAGTACGTTTTGTAGAATATAAACGGTATATAGGTTCTCTACGAAATCCAGGATTATATTTAATAAAAGGGATGGTATTTGTACTATGCATTTGTTTAAAAACAATATCTAATGGAAATTTGGTTTTAGTAACCGGGTGTAAAGTTAATGTAAATCTATTGATACCAATTTTGGTGTAAGGTAATTCATCTGTTCGGTTGTTATATATACGATAAAATGTATCAATATTATTATACTGTTTGAAGTATGTGTTTTTCATAATTTTTTTTGTATTTTCCATAAGTTTGGATTGGTTCTCAACAATCGCATTATATGATGTAATATTTTGTTTTGCTAGTAATGGATAATATAAATTTATTAAATAATCGCTCATGATAGACATTTTTTCACCATATCGTAAAACATCTTTCGCAAAAGATACGTATATGGTGTTATTTATAAGATTATCATAAGTTAGTAATAGATGGTTCTCAAATGTTAATAAAGGATTTGTATTTGATGATTGAAACACAAGAGGATTAGTCTGTAATACATTGAACGGATTAGCTGAATATAATAATTCTCTAGAAGTGGAAAAACGTTGACCTATTGGAATAGTTAATTCAATGTTCTCGGTATATTGTTTTAATCCATCTGTAAAGTCATTATATGTATATGAATTTTTATTAAGATTATTAAAATAATTGAGTGTATTTTCATCCATAATATGAAGATTTGTTAATAATTGTCCAAGTTTTGACTTGGATAATGGTTGAGTATCATTATTGGTGACTTCAATGTATAACTCATGTAAAAAGAGAGTAATATTTTTCTTGGAAAATAAATACAGTTCATCGTATGATAATGAAGTATCATTTAATTCATGTAATATTTTTCGTTTGATAGTACTAATAGAATCATCCGGATGTATTTGCATGATTGAAGGTTGAATCGTGTTGTCAATTGAATTCACCAATATTCGTTCATGATCACTAAATATATCACTATCTTTATCAACAGGTTTTTTACTTCCTTGAAAAACAATAGTTCTAGTAATATTATTATCTGTTAAAACACAAACTTTGATAATATCTTTATTCGGGATGGGTTCATTGTGTTGAATAATAGAATTAATTGAATTATTTGTTTCCATATATACAATTGTTTATAAATTATATACCTATTTTTCTACATATATAATTTATATTGTAAGGTTCTCTATAATAAGAGAATTTAAGCATCATAATAAGGATTATCGTGTATTTTCATACCACAATATTCACGTGGTTCTTTCTTATAATCAACCGGATTATGTATTCCTGATTCTTTTGCTTGTTCTAATAAAAATTTAAAATTTTCCCAGAACTCGCTCTTATGACCAATAGATTTTGTCATGACATGAGATAATTCATGAATTGCAACAAAGGTGAGTGTACTTTCGTCAATCAAATGCTCATTTTCCCCCTTTTTCTTGTTTAAACAAAAAGCTATTTTTTCACCTTTATTTTCACTGTATGCAGTAAATTTGCTGGTTGGTAAAGTTTCCATAACTTTTTTGGGATTAAACCCTTCATAGAGTCTTTTTACATTTTCTTTGTCCGGAAATTTATCATGAACATAATGAACTAGGTCTTTACATTTTTCTGTAACTTTTGCTAATAAATCAGCGGCTTCTTGTATTTTGTTACGTTCTCTAACACAATATTCATTACCATTAACGCCAGATACAATACATTTTAAATCAAATGCACCGTAATTTTCAAAGTATATATATAAACATGCAATAAGAACTATTCCTATTGCCAAATATCCTAAAATATCATATTTATTCATTATATTATATTATATGATATGAATAAAAGTTATCAATTAATTATAATGTTCTATATAATTTGTTATAAAAGTAAACACTGATGATAAAAACCAAAAATAAGATATTGAAACCAATAATGACAGCTTTGCTAAAATTACGTATGAATAAAGTAAACAACATAGCAAATATAGTAGTTATTATTCCATATAATCCATGTCGTGTTACATCAATTGCTGCTTGTTTATCTGTTTGCCATGCAATATATAAAATATAAAAATAGAGTAATGGAATACCCCATAAGAAAGCAATAATTTTAATATATGATGGTTCTAAATGATAAAAAGATGCTGCATATGAAAATGTGGCAGTAATGAGTCCACCTCCAATAAATTCACTTATATAATACATAGATTCTTATATATTAGTTATAGATTATTACACATTTTTGTCATTATATAAATTGTTATATAATGAAATTTGTATAGTATATAATGGAGTTACTTTGTGGGACCAAGCTCAAGTGGTACGCGGGCATAGTCTGTTTCAATGGTACTTTGGTTCCAGGGTCCAACTTCAGACTTGGAAATAACAGGGTCAGAACGAAGTTGTAAATTGGCGTTACGAAGGGTTTGTCCAATAGTGTCTAACCCAATGTGATGTCCAGCCTTCAATAAATCGGGCATGGTAGAATCACCTTGATTGGCAGCATTAGGGTTTAATGCAGCCCATTGACTGTTCTCATCAGCGGGAAGTAAATCCTTAGGATTAGCAACCTCATGTGTGGCATATCCACTACCATTAGCAGTGTTACCAGAACCATTGCTTAAGGGTTCTTCCTGTTTCTCTTGTTCAGCACCAGCTTCTACATCAGCAGTACCATCTTCCATTGAGTCTACTTGGCTAGAACTACCCTTTGAATATCTATTGAGTAACCATATAAGTAATAAAAAAGCTACAATAATTATAACTCTCTCGGTTGAGAAAAATTGTTTCATTCCTTTAAAAGCAGGTCCAAATAATTTACCAAACATTTCGTTTATATAATAACGGTTGATAAATTTTTTGTAAATAATTATATTTTACTAAACATTTTGTTATATTGATAAACTAAAAATGTTCTAAATAAAATAATTATTCAATCATTTCACTTTCACTTTCTTGTTCTAAATCACTATCATCACTATCTGTAATATCTTTCAACATATATGTGTTTTTTATACGTTTTGCTTCTAAATAAGATGAAAGTGCTAAATCACGAGCAATTTTTGCTTTTCTACAAGCCTCCCGATACATTTCATAATATACTTCATTTGATTCTTTAATATTAATATTAGACTCTTCTGGTAATTCATCTAAATGTATTTCAACTTCTTCTAATTCATTGTTTTGATTTGGAACTGTAATTATATCTTCACTTATTTCGTTGTTATCTATTTCCTCATTTTTATTATTAGTTTCTTCGTTTACTTGTATATCAGTGTCTATTATTACTTTGTTATCATCATTTATATCTGCATCAATAATGATTTCTTCATCCACGGTTACATCGGTATTTATATTTATATTTACGTTTTCATCATCATTTACATCCGTTTTTACTAAATTTTCATTATTATTAGATTCTTCAATACTTTTACCATCTTCAATCATATTAGTATCATTTGAATCATTTGAATCATTTGAATCATTTGAATCATTTGAATCAATTTTATTACCTACATTATCTGGTGTAATAATTTCAGGTAATGTTTCATTTAACTCATTATTTGATACAGAAGACTGTGTAGGCATCTTTATAATACATTTGTTAAATAATTCAACTGGTTTTACAGTTAACATTTGTTTCATTTCCATTTCAATTTGAAAACTAGTAGTCGTGCATTTAATTCCTTTTAATTCCAATATAGTAATTACATCGGTTTTATCATTAATATCTCCAATAGGAATAATAGTATTATTTTCATTATAAATAGTTAAATTGGGTACACCCATATTATTTATAACATTCACTCTTGCTAGATAAAATTTCCCCGTTTTATAAATTTTTAATGGGGAGGTAAAATAGTTTTCAATATCATGTATTTCCATATCACTTTCAAACCATTTTTCTCTATTTTGAAACAAATGTTGATGACAAACATTTTCTAGATTTTCCATCCATCTAATAAATTCATCATCTGCATTTGTAAATACTAAATCTGTATAATATTTTTTACCAGCTTTTAAAAACCCTTGTTTTGTTTTACACTTGGGTGGTTGAATATAGAGTGGATTATTATCTAATGCAAATCGTATAAAATAATTTCCACCTAAAATACTAACTGGTTTTGATATTTTTATTTTATCAAATGAAAATGAATCATTTGGTTCGTAAATATTGTTCATTATATTTATGTTAACCGAAGCCTTTATTATTATTTATAGACAAATATGTTATTATTATTAAATGTGATACGTTTAAATAATTAAATAAATGTAAAATAATAATATAATTTATGCAAAATATAAAAGAAAAATGTATACAATTTTTTTGTAATGAAGATACCCGTAAAGATATTACAGCAATATTGAGTCCATTAGCTAATATTATTTACAATGAATTATATGCGTATATTTGGGTTATATGTTTTTATAGTATTTTTTTATTTGTATTAATTTTAGTTAACCTATATTTATTATTAAAAATATTGCATTTTATGAAAGATATGAAAATATACGTACATAGTGTATAAAATAATTTATGTATAATATTATTATGAGTAATAATATTGTTGAACAAATATCTAATAAACAAGAATTTATTGAAAAAATACAAAAATGGGTTATGGTGGATAGTCAATTAAAAATTGTGAATGACAAGACAAAACAAATGCGAGAAATGAAATCACAGTTAAATAATCAAATTTGTAATTATATGAATCAACATAATTTGGAAAATAGTAAAATTGGGATTAGTGATGGGGATTTACGATTACATGATAAAAAAGAATATTCATCTATTACATTTGGATATATAGAACGATGTTTAGCCAAACTTATTAGTGATAAAAAACAGGTTGAATATATTATTAAATACTTGAAAGATAACAGAGAAATTACTACGAATAGTGAAATTAAAAGAACATATAAAAAAGATTGAATTTACAATGTATAAAAATTATGTGATAATAATATAACATAAGTAATGCAATACTACGATTCTGTTGCAAAACATATTCATTTCAATAATCAATTCGGCAATCCTATTGCTGGTATACCATTAACAACCTGTATTAAAAATGAACAGACAAAAATGAAGGAAACTATTGGTGGTGGACTAAACAATGATACAACTGACAATTTTAGTAGACTTGATGGTCTAGTGATTCCAATGGGATTATATACCCAACAAACAGTTGATGGTGTATGTAGAGATTTTAAAAAAAGTAAAAATGCTATAATTAGTGATGAGTTATTTGAAAATTTATTTGATATTGTCACTAAAAATAAAGTGAAAAAAAACAAAACAATAAAAAATAAACCTGCTAATAATAATAAAACCAAAAGGAATTTTTCATTTTTTTAATAATAAATATTATAAAAAATTGATAGTATTTATTGTGGAATTACTATTATAATAATTATATTAAAATGGTATACATTTATATTCTTCAATTAGACGAAAATAAGTATTATGTGGGAAAAACAAATAATCCACAATTTCGTTTAGAACAACATTTCAATTCAACCGGTTCTATATGGACTACAAAGTATAAACCATTAAGCGTATTAGAATTGATTAAAGATTGTGATGAATATGATGAAGATAAATATACGCGAAAGTATATGGATAAATTTGGGGTTGATAATGTACGAGGTGGTTCGTTTTGTGAAGAAGTGCTACCAATCACAACATTTTCAATGTTAGAAAAAATGAAAAATACGGCTGAAAATAGATGTTTTACATGTGGACAAACCGGGCATTTTGCCGAAAATTGTACTACCAAAATGAATGATACTGTATGTCCGGATGATATGGATGAATTAATAACTGTGATTGGTCATTATATACAAGACAAAAAAATAAAAGAAAATGTAAATATGAACGTTGAAAATATGTCTGTTGCTTATTTAAAACTAAGACCACAAGCAAAAGGACGTGAAATTGAAAAATTCAAAGAAAGTGGAATAGTAACTGGATTAGGAAATGAATTTAAAAATCAAATCCTACGTATAGAAACACAACGTGCAAATTTACAAAAAGAAAAAAATGAAGAATATTTACCTATAATGGAAGCAATGTATAAAGCAATTAAAATATTGAATAATAAATATTATAAAAATTCATAATATTTATTCTGTAATTACTATTATAATAATCTTAGAATTGACGTATTGGTCCAGTCATTGATAGTTTACCATTTAATGATAAATCATTCTCAATAGTTACACCTGTACCACTTGTTTTTTCACTAATTGTATCTGTTGATAATGTTCCATCAATAATTATATCACCACCATCACCTATTAATAAAATTGTAGCATTATTATTACTATCCTTTACTTCTAAATCCCTGAAATTACCTTGTCTTGATGCCGAAATAAAATTTACGCTACCAACGCTGTAATTTTGAGCAGAAATAGTATGTGCTGTAACATTATTATCTTTCAATAAAACACTATCAATAGTTACACCTGTATCACTTGTTTGTTCACTAATTGTATCTGCTGATAATGTTCCATCAATAGTTATATCACCACCATCACCTATTAATAAAATCGTAGCATTATTATTACTATCCTTTACCTCTAAATCCCTGAAATTACCTTGTCTTGATGCTGAAATAAAATTTACGCTACCAACACTGTAATTTTGAGCAGAAATAGTATGTGCTGTAACATTATTATCTTTCAATAAAACACTATCAATAGTTACACCTGAATTAGATGTTTTTTCATTAATAGTATCAACTTGTAAATCTTGCAAAACAGAAGACCCATCTAATATATGTAAACCGCCATTTCTATTTATAATGTCACCACCACTTACATCAATAAACCCTTTGAAATATGAGTCATCAAAATTATTTGCTTCAGTTGTTGTGGGCCAAACCATAATATATATTATATATAATATTATATTAAAATAATATATTAACGATTTTGATATATTATTAACGATTCTTTTTCTTTGACCTATTATTTTTACGCAAGTTCTTACGTTTTGACTGTTGTTTTCTTTTTCCACCTTTTTTTTCTGCTGGTTTTTCTTCAAATAATTTTTTAAATTCTGCGAATGCCTCTACATTATGGTCTGTTTCATTGTTTTTTTGTAGTTTATTTAAATCGTTTATACTCGCTATATTTGTTACGTCTATTTTGGATAATTCTGTATTTATCATTTCTTTTAGTTCACTTGTTCTCAAAACATCTATATACTTATCCATTTCATTTAATTTTAGTTTTAATGAAAACGGATTATTTAATACCTCATTGTGTTTAAAATGTAAAAAGAACTCTAATAATGTTAATAAATAAGCATTGGTATGTGTTTTCATATTTTCAACATAATTTGGTTGATTTTTGAATGAATCAAATAAAATTTTATATATTTTGGTATTCTTTTCTAAGGCTTGAAGTTTACTATTTATAACAGTTTCTGTTACTTTTTGTGATATGGGTAGCATTAATGATTTAATTTTATTCACTTTATCACCTTCAGTTTCCTTTAGTGCTATGTAAAATATTGTATTTATGATTTTATCATTAATATATTCATGAATTTCATGATTACATGTTAATTTGGCAAGAGTTTCTTCATTATAAAAATCATATAATTCTTTTGCTTTATTTGTCTTAATTATTTTATTTTGTAAATCCTTTTCTTCTAACAATTGTGTCAATTTAGATATATCAGTCATATTACTCATATCAGGCACCCCCTGAATATTATCCAATCCAGGAACACCTTTACCTTTGGTCATGTCAGCCAAATCCGGAATATTATCCAATCCAGGAACACCTTTACCTTTGGTCATGTCAGCCAAATCCGGAATATTATCCAATCCAGGAACACCTTTACCTTTGGTCATGTCAGCCAAATCCGGAATATTATCCAATCCAGG
>Ga0255755_1000329_pt1 | contig 50790 bp, 51 predicted proteins | sample 011ome_18_FD_179955 | JGI IMG/M metagenome (GOLD analysis project Ga0255755, IMG submission 179955) | Coastal salt marsh microbial communities from the Groves Creek Marsh, Skidaway Island, Georgia - 011501BT metaG (version 2) | ecosystem: Environmental > Aquatic > Marine > Intertidal zone > Salt... | reverse complement strand
AGTCTTAAATTAGCTTCGATCATTTCCTTTTTAGCAATTCTTGATTCTCTTTCTCCTTTTTTGATCTTATTAACTAATATTTTAAAATCGGTAATTGAAATTCCAATTTCTTTACTTAATTTAATTAGTTTTTCTCTTGTATCTTTAAATATTCTTTGCTCATTTTTAAAAAACTTAGACCAATTCTTATCCCCACTTAGAAAAGCTTCAAAATTTGGGTTTAGTTCATTTCCAACATAATACTTAATAAAATCTTCTCTTGAAATTCCATATTTGGTTGCAGCTCTCATTAAATCGCCATCAAGATTGATCGCTTTCTTATTTTCATTATAATTTAAAGTTACAAGCTCTTCTTGAGTTACTTGGTTAAACTGCAAACCAAGCATTTCATCCATGATTTCTTTTTTTATTTTTTCATAGTTTTTCTTTTTACTGTCGCTAAATTTTTGTCCTGCCAAAATACAATCTAAACTTTCTGCCTGATAAGCTAAAAGTTTATTATAATTTTTTGTAATTCTTTTAAATGTTTCTAAAATTTTTGGTTTTAACTCAATTTCTAAAGAGGCAAGAGAAATATTATACTCATCTTCATCATCAACAGAGTTATCTGTTGTCTCCTCTCCTTCTTTTTTATCATCGTCTTTATTTTTATCTTCTTTTCCTTCTTTTTTATTATTTTCTTTGATCGTTTTTTTTAACTTATCATCATCTAAAAAATTTGTATCAAGATCAATAATGTCTCGAACCAACATTTCATTATTGATTAATTTATTTTCCCAATCATAAATTTTTCTAGCTGTTATTGGACTCTCTGATAGGGAGCTAACCATTACATATTTTCCAGATTCAATTCTTTTAGCAATCGCAATTTCACCCTCTCTGGATAAAAGCTCGACTCCACCCATTTCCCTAAGATACATTCGAATAGGATCATCGCTTCTCTCTTGGTTTTTTGGCTGTTTAGCAATTTCAGATTCTGTTTTTTTAACTTTAAAATCAGATTTCTTTTGAACTAAAGTGATCGCTTGATCAAAAATATGCAAAACTGCCTGCTCAAGACTTTCAACATTGGCATTTCTTTTACCTAAAGATTTTTGTAATTCTTCATAAGTGATGAAGCCTCTTGAAAGACCTTTTTCACATAAACGCTCAAATGATTTGGATATTAATTTTTTCACTTTTAAACCTGTGTGAACTTATATTTTTTTTCAAAAATTTGAACAGGAATATTTAAGCATTAGGGCTGTTTTTTAACGAAATTAGCTCATTATATGCCTGCTCACTCATATTTGAGGAAAATTCATTTTCCAACTCTTCAATTTTTCTTTTTTTGGCAATATCTTCTAATTGTCGCTTATAATCATCTACTAAATTAACGAATGTATCTAAATCAATTTTAGCAACTGAAATGTTTTTATTACTAAATTTATTAAAATCATCAAAATTTTTTATTTTTTCTTTTTGAAATAGTTCTAATATTTGAGAACTTGATAGGCCAGGATGATCTAATATGTAATTAACAAATTTTAGTTTGATTTGATTAGTTAATTCTAAAGAAAAATTAATTTCTGATATTTGTTCAATAATTTTTCCAGAAAATTTGGGAAATTTTATTAATAATTGACATAAGGAATATTCTTTAATTTCTATTTCAGACATATTTAATCTTTCCTTGTCAAAAGAATTGCTTATTTGAAATTTGTTAAGTTTATTTTTGTTTTTTTTAATTAATTTTTCAAATATTTGGTTTTTAAAGTATCCTTTGAAATATTTTTTTATAATTTGATCTTCAACTGTATCAGACAAATCTATTAATGTTTTTTCTAGATTGGATAATGAGGCAGGACTAAAATCCTTTAAACTACCTACATTGTAATCAAAAATAAATTCTGTGAGATTTTTTTTATTGTCCAATAATTGATAAAAACGATCTGTTCCATATTTATTTACATAGTCATCAGGATCCATGCCATTTGGCATGATCATAAAAAAAACATTATGATTAGGCTTCAAAATTTTAATTAACTTTTCAGCTGCACGATATGCTGCTGCAATACCGCTGGAGTCTCCATCAAAACATATGACTAAATTTTTAAAATTTCTCCAAGCTAAATTAATTTGATTATCAGTTATAGCTGTTCCAAGAGTTGCGCAAACATTTTTGATGCCATGGTTAAAAAGACTTACTACATCCATGTATCCCTCTACCATTAACAAATAATCTGAGTGCTTACTTTCTTTTTTTGCATTATGAAAATTATAAAGATTATTGCCTTTTTTAAAAAAAATAGTTTCAGGTGAATTGATATATTTTGCTGGCACCGATGATAAAACTGTTCTGCCGCCACAGCCAATGTAATAATTGAATAGGTTTTTAATAGGGAAAATAATTCTATTTTTAAATCTTGGAACTAAAGTTCTTTTTTGTTCATTTAAATAAAAGATTCCTGTTTCAATTAATTCTTTTTCAGAAAAACCTAATTTTTTAAAATGTTCACTTGCTCTATCGCTATCATCACAGAAACCTAATTGAAAAAATTCTATTGTTTCTCGTTTAATGGATCGATTTAAAAGATATTCTAAATGCTGCTTATTTTCTTCTCTGTGAAGATTTTTGAAACAATAACTAAAAAATAATTCAAATATTTTTCCTGACCTTTTTTCCTGCTTTTCCTGTTCTACATTTTGTTTAGTAAATCTATACTCAGGCATACCTGCTTTTGCTGCAAGTTTTCTAACCGCATCACCAAAAGTCATTTTTTCAATCTTAACTAAAAAATCAAAAATACCACCATGTTCACCACTACTAAAACAATGATAAAATCCCTTTTCATCATTTACAGTAAAGGATGGTGTTTTTTCATTAGTAAATGGTGACAAACCAACAAACTCCTTTCCTCGTTTTGTAAGCTTTACTGTGCCACCCACTACATCAGACACTTTTAATCTCTGTGTTATTTCTTCCAGATAACTTTTGGGATATTTCATCATCCGTTTTGCAAAGTCTCTTTCAAAAGTTGTCCTGCCTTAGCAAAATCCATTTTACCCAAATATTTTTCTTTTAAAATTTTCATAACTTTTCCCATATCTTTTAAACTAGCTGCTTCGCTGTCTTTGATGGCTGCTACACAGGCAGCTTTAATTTCATCTTCACTCATTTGTTGTGGCAAAAACTCTTCTATAATTGCTATTTCCGACTTTTCTTTATCTATTAAATCTTGTCTTCCACCCTGCTCGTACATAGATATCGACTCTTTTCGTTGCTTCATCATTTTGTTTAAAATATTTACAATATCCTCATCTTGAATCTCTTTTTTGCTTCCAGATCGGAGTTCAATTTCTTTATCTTTTTTTTGAGAGATAATTGATCTTAAGGTCAACAATCTTACTGTATCTTTGCTTTTGATAGATTCATTTAACGCTTCAGTGATTTTTTTAAAAATTAATGACATAAAAAATTATTTATCCCTAGACTTCTACTTTACTTGCTTGACGAGTTTAAGTCTTTTTCATATGTTCCGCCAAAGTTTTTTTATAGAGAACGATTCTTTAACTCATGGGTTGTATTTTTGTTAAATAAAGAAGTAATAGCAGATCCAGATATTTTAAATAATCAACAATCCACAGGTATTTTAATTCTAGAAGACGGAACAGTTTTTGAGGGCTTTGGCATTGGTTTGGAGGCACACGCTGTTGGAGAAGTTTGCTTTAATACTTCAATGACTGGCTACCAAGAAATTATAACTGATCCATCTTATTCAGATCAAATTATAAATTTCACTTTTCCTCATATTGGAAATGTAGGTACAAACTTAGAAGATATTGAGTCAGATAAAGTATGGTTGAAAGGAGTTATTTTTAGCAAAGAAATAACAGAACCATCTAACTACAGATCCCTCAAACACTTAAATGATTGGTTAAAAAAAAATAACATTGTAGGTATTTGCGGAATTGATTCAAGAGCCCTTACTAATTTAATTAGAACCAAAGGTTCTTTAAAAGGAACTATCGTTAATGGAAAGTCTCAAACAAATGATTTTTACCTTGGTGAATGTCAAAAGTGGACGGGTCTTAAAAATTTAGATCTAACACTTAAAGTAACTACAAAAGACATTTACAAATGGGAAGATATAAGTATTTGGAAAAAAGAAACTGGTTATGAAAAAAATAACGACTATTTCTATCACATAGTTGCAATAGATTTTGGTATTAAAAAAAATATCTTAAGAAATTTTTCTAATCTTGGCTGCAAAGTTACTGTGGTACCTGCAAATACAACTTTTGAAAAAATAGAAGAACTTAAGCCAGATGGAATTTTTTTATCGAATGGCCCTGGAGATCCTGCTGCAACATCAATGTTTGCAAATAATTGTATTAAAAAAATATTAGATAAACAAATACCATTGTTTGGTATTTGCTTGGGTCATCAATTACTTGGGCATGCGCTTGGATGCTCAACAAAGAAAATGCACCAAGGACACAGAGGTGCTAACCATCCTGTTAAAAATATTTCAAATTCAAAAGTAGAAATCACATCGCAGAATCATGGTTTTGAAATTGACAAAGACTCTTTGCCTGATGATGTTGAGGTTACTCACGTTTCTTTATTTGATGGAAGTATTGAAGGAATATCGTCAAAGAAAACTTCAGCTTTTTCTGTTCAATATCATCCTGAGTCAAGCCCTGGTCCTCATGATAGCAATTATTTATTCAAACAATTTATAGAAGTAATAAAAGTAAATGCCAAAAAGAACTGATATTAAAACAATACTAATTATTGGTGCAGGACCTATTGTGATTGGACAAGCCTGCGAATTTGATTATTCCGGAACGCAAGCGTGTAAAGCGTTAAAAGAAGAGGGATACAGAATTATTTTAATTAACTCAAATCCAGCAACTATCATGACAGATCCCAATGTTGCTCACAAAACTTACATTGAGCCTATTACGTCTGAAATTATTGAAAAGATAATTCAAATAGAAAAACCTGATGCAATTCTTCCAACCATGGGCGGTCAAACAGGTCTAAATGCAGCAATGCTACTTCATAAAAATGGAATTTTAAAAAAATACAATATTGAACTTATTGGAGCCAACGCAGAAGCGATTGACAATGCAGAGGATAGACAAAAATTTAAAAAGAATATGAATGAAATAGGTCTTGAATCAGCAAAATCTGCAATTTGTCATTCTATGGATGAAGCTAAACAAATTCTTCAAGAAATACCCTTGCCATCTATTATTAGACCCTCTTTTACTTTGGGAGGAACTGGAGGTGGTGTTGCTAATACTGAAGAGGAATATTTCTCCATAGTAAAAAATGGGTTGGCTTTATCTCCAACAAATGAAGTTCTAATTGAAGAATCTCTAGTTGGATGGAAAGAATTTGAAATGGAAGTCGTGAGAGATAGAAAAGATAACTGTATTATAGTTTGCAGTATTGAAAATATTGATCCAATGGGAATTCACACTGGAGACTCTATAACAGTAGCTCCAGCACTAACGCTTACCGACAAAGAATATCAAGTAATGCGTGATGCATCTATTAATTGCTTGAGAAAAATTGGAGTTGAAACTGGAGGTTCTAATGTTCAATTTGCAATCAATCCCAAGAATGGAAGAATGATTGTCATTGAAATGAATCCTAGGGTTTCAAGATCATCTGCTCTAGCATCTAAAGCAACTGGTTTTCCTATTGCAAAAGTAGCTGCAAAATTAGCTATTGGTTATACTTTAGATGAAATCACTAATGATATTACTGGAAATACACCAGCATCTTTTGAACCTACAATTGACTATGTGGTTACAAAAATACCCAGATTTGCCTTTGAAAAATTTCAAAAATCAAAAGGAATACTTGGTACAGCCATGAAATCAGTTGGTGAGGCAATGGCCATTGGAAGAAATTTCAAAGAATCTCTTCAAAAAGCACTGGTTTCACTTGAAGTTGGCCTTGAAGGGCTGGATGAAATTGCGATCAGTAAAGAAGAGTTAGAAAAAAGATTGGAAGAAAATATTCCTCAAAAAATTCAATATGTTGCTCAAGCATTTCGTATGAATTTTAATTTTGATGTCATCTATCAAAAAACAAATATTGACCCATGGTTTTTAAATCAAATCAAAGAAATTATTGATATTGAAAAACAAATTACTGAGAAAAATATATTTGAAAATAAAAACTTTTTAAATTATGTCAAAGCCTCTGGATTTAGTGATAAAAAAATTTCAGACATAATTAAAAAACCAGTATCAGACATTATAACAAAAAGAAATGAACTTGGTATTGTTCCTGTTTATAAAAAAGTTGACACATGTGCTGCTGAATTTAATTCAGTAACACCATATATGTATTCAACTTATGATGTTGGATACTCTGGAAATCGAGAATGCGAGTCTAATCCAACTGAAAAAGAAAAAGTTGTAATCATCGGCGGTGGCCCTAACAGAATTGGACAAGGTATTGAGTTTGATTACTGCTGTTGCCAAGCAAGCTACGCATTGAGTGAAATCGGTTATGAGACCATCATGATTAATTGTAACCCAGAAACGGTATCTACGGATTATGATACAAGTGATAGATTATATTTTGAGCCTTTAATTGAAGAATATGTATTAGAGATTTTAAAAAAAGAAAATTCTAAAGGAAAACTTAAGGGAGTTATAGTTCAATTTGGAGGTCAAACACCTTTAAAACTTGCAAAAGCAATTCACGATAATAATTATCCGATATTGGGAACGCCACTTGATTCCATTGACCTGACTGAAGATAGAGAAAGATTTAGTAATTTAATAAATCAACTAAATTTAAAACAAGCTGAAAATGGATTGGCTAGATCTAAAGAAGAGGCATTTGAAATAGCTAAGAAAATAAATTTTCCTTTCGTCATCAGACCTTCTTATGTGCTTGGGGGAAGAGCAATGGAAATTATTCATGATGATGAACAACTAAAAACCTATATCGAAGAAGCAGTAAAAGTATCTGGAAAAAATCCAGTTTTATTGGATAAATTTCTTAATGACGCAATAGAAGTTGATGTTGATGCTATATGCGATGGAAAAGAAGTCTATGTTTCTGGCATCATGGAACATATTGAAGAAGCCGGAATACACTCTGGAGATTCTGCGTGTTGCATACCTCCCTATTCTCTTTCAAAAGATCTAATTCAACAAATTGAGGAGCAAACAAAAAAATTGGCCCTTAATATTGGAGTTGTAGGTTTGATTAATATTCAATTTGCGGTGCAGGGGAAAACCATTTATGTTTTAGAGGTTAATCCACGAGCAAGTAGAACAGTTCCTTTTGTTTCAAAAGCTTCCAATATATCAGTAGCAAAAATAGCGACAAAAGTTATGTCTGGCATGAAATTAAAAGATCTAAATATTCCAAATAAAAAGCTAAAAACTTTTTCAGTAAAAGAAGCGGTATTTCCATTTAATAAATTTCCTGAAGTAGATACAATTTTAGGACCAGAAATGAAATCTACAGGGGAGTCCATGGGGATAGACTTTGATTTTGGAATGGCTTATGCAAAAAGTCAAATCTCTGCTGGAAACTTTCTTCCTAAACAAGGATCCGTTTTTATTTCTGTAAATGATAAAGATAAACCTTTTATCAAAACATTTGCAAAAAAATTATTAGATCTTGGATTTAAATTATTTGCTACAGGTAGAACAGCGGACACTCTGAATGCTGAAAATATTACATGTGAAAAAATAAATAAAGTTACTCAAGGATCTCCGCACATCGTTGAATACCTAGATGATAAAAAAATTGATATTGTTATTAATACAACTTCAGGAAAAAAATCTATTGAAGATTCAAAATCTTTAAGACGATCTGCATTAAATAATACTATACCTTACTTTACTACGCTTGCTGGAGCAATTGCATGTACAGAAGCAATTGCGTCTATGAAAAATAAACAAATGGAAGTACTACCTATTCAAGAGTTGTAATCTAGGCTACTGGCCAATCAGTTTTAAAAGTAACGTAATTGACTTGAATACATCTTCTGTCTTTTTTAATTTCTTTTTTTTCCATTCCATGCCAACTATTTTCATCGCTACTAAAAAAATAACCATAATTATTTTTATAAGGTACAGTTTTTACAAGCTCCATCTTAGAGTTGTAAAAATCAGTTCCTAAATTTTCTGACTCTCCAAAACGATTTACAAAGAGCAAGCACGATAATAATTTTTCTTTAATATCGCAATGTGGCTTTAGCCAGAAACCTTCACGATCACAAATAACTTCTACACGAACATAAGAATTGGAAAGATCTTTACCAATCAGATTGCCTATATAGGAATGAGTTTCCTTTGATTGCAATTCCTGCACTAATTTAAAAAGTTCTGGAAATTGATTGGCATTATGCTTTTCGATAAAGCATCTAAACTTTAATGCCTTGCCACCATCAGCTATACCTTCTCTAAATTTGCCATCTCCTCCATCAATGGCTCTGGTACCATCATAATCAATAGAGTATCTTCTAGGATCGTCAATTTGCGTATTATAAATTTCATCGATCATTGATTCCGTGAGGGGATTTTTAAATTCCCAATGCAAAAAAGGGTCTGTTAAAGAATTAGAGTTGTTCTTAATTGAGTGTAAAAAATTCATATTATAAAATTTTATTTTTGATTAAATCTGCAATTCTCTTAGTCTCATAAAGCTTATCATATGTCCAGTTTTCTTGTTTTTCATCTAACAACTTAACTATGTTTAAATCTCTAAATAAATTTAAAAATTTTATAAACCGATAATCATTTTTGACAGGGTTTAATTGTGCAATATGAATTGGGGAACCGGTAGTTGCAGCTTCAGAAATCATCGATATAGAATCAGATGTCACAATAATTCTATCAGCATGGGCTAAGGCTTTGATATAATTGTCTCTATTTAAAGAATTATCTAAATGAACCTTATTATCATTTTTATATCTATCAATTAAATAACTATTAATAGCTTCTGGAGTTCGCCTGGAAGAAACAATTAATAACTGAGAAAAGTTAGATAAAAAATGTTGATCGATGTAAGTAAAAATATTTTTTAACTCCTTTAAAGAAAAATTATAGTATTTATTAGGCCCACCTAAAATAACTGCAAGTACATTTTTATTTTTTTTAGTTTGTCTTGCGTCTTCTATTTCTTCATTCGAAATATAATGAATAGCTCCTTTAGAGCTAAAGACATTACCCCCTGTTAATCCATCATGTTCTGGAGCAATAATAAAATCAAAATAATTAAAATTAATTTTGGGATCCTGAATATGAATATTATAAAATTTAGAATCATAATTTTTGATAAAGTGTTGTTTTAGAACAATAGAAGGAATCACGCTTTTCCTGCCACACGAAATAAATATATTGGGTATCTGACTTGGATTTACATTTTTTATTATTTCATCAAAATTAAAAACAATCCTGTTTTTTGGTGAAAATTTTGGAGGTAAAAAACTTAAAAAAGAATTATAAATAATTTTTTGGTGTACAAAATTTGCATTTAATGCTTTTGCCAAGCCCTCTACTTGGCTAACCATTCCATGGGCGCCCTCTGTTAATAACCATGCATTTAAATTTTGCATTATTGCTATATATACCTAAATTAATTTTACTGATAATAAACTTAATAAATGAGTCAAAAAAAAGAGCATGCTAAAGTTTTAATAGTTGGATCTGGTCCTGCTGGATACACTGCTGCAATATATGCTGCAAGAGCAATGCTAAATCCTATTCTAGTTTCAGGAATGGAGCCTGGAGGACAACTAACAACAACTACGGATGTAGAAAATTTTCCTGGTTTCTCAAGTGTTATTCAAGGACCATGGTTAATGGAAGAAATGAGAAAACAAGCTGAAGCCGTAGGAACAATTTTTCATAATGATGTCATTAAGCAAGTTAATTTTTCTAATAAACCATTTGAGCTAATTGGAGAAAGTGACACAATATATACGGCAGATTCTGTTATTATTTCTACTGGAGCTCAAGCTAGATGGTTAAATTTAGATAGCGAAACTAAATTTAGAGGTTTTGGTGTGTCCGCGTGTGCTACGTGTGATGGTTTTTTTTACAAAGATAAGGAAGTTGTAGTAGTCGGTGGTGGAAACGCTGCAGTGGAAGAAGCTTTATTTTTAACAAAATTCGCCTCCCTAGTTACACTTATTCACCGTAGAGATTCTTTAAGAGCTGAGAAGCTTCTTCAACAAAAAATCTTATCTCATCCTAAGATTAAGATTGTCTGGAACAGTGTTGTAAAAGAAGTAACCGGAACTGAAAATCCCAAAGGAGTAACTGGTATTGTGATTGAAAACACAAAAGATAAAAGCACAAGTAATTTAAAAACACATGGAGTGTTTGTGGCTATAGGTCATGACCCAGCAACAAAAATATTTAAAGAACAAATTGAAATGGATGCAGAAGGTTACGTTATTACCAAACCAGATTCTACCGAGACAAATATCAAGGGTGTTTTTGCAGCAGGTGATGTTAAAGACAAAATATACAGACAAGCTGTCACTGCGGCTGGTATGGGATGTATGGCTGCACTAGAAGCAGAAAAATTCTTATCAGGCAATCATTAACTAAGCTGACTACAAAATTCTTTGATTTTGTTCATGGCTTTTTTTAAGTTATCCATGGAAGTAGCGTAAGAAATTCTAAAGTAACCATCTAGGCCAAAAGCAGAACCTTGGACCACTGCAATTCCAGTATTTTCTAATAATGAGGTTACAAAATCTGTATCAGTACTAATTAATTTTCCTTGGGGATCTTTTTTATTTAAACATCCTTTGCAACTTGGAAAAACGTAGAAAGCTCCATTTGGATTAAAGCATGTTAAACCATCAATTGCATTTAAACTTTTTACAACAAAATCTCTTCTATCTTTAAATGCACTTGCTCTTGTTTTGATAAAATCTTGATTTCCATTTAAAGCTTCTACTGCAGCAGCTTGACTGATCGACGAAGGATTAGTAGTAGATTGAGATTGAATTTTTGCAATTCCTTTAATTAAATCTTCTGGGCCAGCAGCATAACCTATTCTCCATCCAGTCATTGCGTAAGCTTTACTAACTCCATTAACTGTTAAAGTCCTTGAAAGCATTTCTGGATATTGAGCAATAGTCGAAAAAACAAAATTATCATAAGTCACATGTTCATAAATATCGTCACTCATAATCAATACTTTTGGATATTTTCTTAATATGTCTGCAATTTTTTCTAACTCGCCACTTGTATATGATGCACCTGTAGGATTAGAAGGAGAATTTAATATAATCCATTTTGTTTTATCATTAATATTTTCCTCAATTTGAGAAGGTGTAATTTTAAAATCTGTCGCTTCATCGCACTCAATAACTCTTGGAACTCCACCTGCCAATAAAACTATATCTGGATAAGAAACCCAATAAGGTGCTGGTATTATTACTTCCTCACCAGGATTTATTGTTGCTAATATAGCATTATATATTACTTGCTTGCCTCCCGCCCCAACTGTTATTTGACTAGAAGTGTATGTTAGGTTGTTTTCTCTCTTAAATTTTTTTACAATTGCATCCTTTAATTCTGCGGTACCGTCCACTGCTGTATATTTAGTTTGACCTTCTTGAATAGCTTTAATTGCTGCTTCTTTCACATTATCGGGTGTGTCAAAATCTGGTTCTCCAGAACCTAATGAAATTACATCTTTTCCTTGGGCTTTTAACTCTCTTGCTTTTTGTGTTACCGCAATCGTAGGAGATGGTTTTATTCTTGATAAAGATGCTGATAGTATGCTCATAAATTTATATGTCTAATTTGCAATCAGTACATACCCTAGAAGGAAATAACAAAAAAGATAATTTTTTTCATAAACTTGAAGGTGGAAAAAAATTTGAACTTACAAGTGCATTCATACCCGCAGGTGATCAGCCAACTGCAATAAAGCAACTTAAAGATGGTTTAATAACTGGTCAAAAAAACCAGGTTTTATTGGGCGTAACTGGATCTGGTAAAACCTTTACCATGGCTAAACTAATCGAAGAACTTAACCGTCCAGCACTAATACTTGCTCCGAATAAAACTTTAGCAGCACAACTGTATGGAGAAATGAAGAGTTTTTTTCAAAATAATTCTGTTGAATATTTTGTTTCTTACTATGATTACTATACTCCAGAGGCTTACGTACCTAGATCAGATACTTACATAGAAAAAGAGTCTGCTATCAATGAACAAATTGATCGAATGCGACACTCAGCAACAAGATCTTTATTAGAAAAAGATGATGTAATTATTGTCTCAAGCGTATCGTGTATTTACGGACTTGGTTCTGCTGAATCGTATTCAAAAATGACTTTTACTTTTGAAAAAGGAAACTCATATGAGAGAGAAAAAATTATTAAAGGACTTGTAGAGTTACAATATAAAAGAAATGACCAAAACTTTTATAGAGGAACATTTAGAGTTAGAGGAGAAAATATTGAAATTTTTCCCTCACACTTAGAAGATAGAGCGTGGAGAATTACGTTAGAAGACGACAAGCTTAAGTCCATCAAAGAATTTGATCCACTAACTGGGGACAAAACGGATGAATTAGAAATTATAAAAATTTACGCAAATAGTCATTACATTACTCCAAGGCCAACAGTGCAGCAGGCAATTAAAGAAATTAAATCAGAGCTGGCCACTACTCTAGAAAAATTTAAAAAAGAAAATAAACTTTTAGAAGCTCAAAGACTTGAGGAAAGAACTAGGTTTGATTTAGAAATGATTGATGCAACCGGAACATGTTCTGGAATTGAAAATTATTCTAGATTTTTGTCAGGAAGAAAACAGGGAGAACCACCACCAACCTTATTTGAGTATTTACCAGATAATTCATTAATATTTATTGATGAAAGCCATGTTACCATCCCACAATTAAATGGGATGTACAAAGGTGATCACACAAGAAAAAAAACCTTATCTGACTATGGATTTCGTTTACCGTCATGCATGGATAATAGGCCGCTGAAATTTGAAGAATGGGACATGATGAGACCTCAAACAATATTTGTTTCCGCAACCCCAAGTAATTGGGAGCTGGATCAAGCCAAGGGAGTTTTTGCTGAACAAATCATTCGACCAACAGGATTGATTGATCCAGAAATTTTTATACGTCCTGCAAAAACACAGGTTGATGATTTATTAGATGAATGCCTTAGAGTAAGTAAAAATAATCAAAGAGTTCTCGCAACTACTTTAACAAAAAAAATGGCAGAAGATTTAACAGAATACCTCGACGAGAATGGAATTAAAGTGAGGTATATGCATTCAGAAATCGATACCATAGAAAGAATTGAAATTATAAGAGACTTAAGATTGGGTGTATTTGATGTTTTAGTAGGAATTAACCTATTAAGAGAAGGACTAGATATACCAGAGTGCGCGTTGGTAGCAGTTTTAGATGCAGACAAAGAAGGTTTTTTAAGATCAGAAACTTCTTTAATACAAACCATTGGAAGAGCCGCTAGAAATATTGATGGAAAAGTAATTTTATATGCAGATAAAGAAACGCAAAGTATCAAGAAAGCTATTGAAGAAACTAATCGAAGAAGAACAAAACAAATTCAATTTAATAAAGCAAACAATATTACTGCTCAAGGTATAAAAAAAGATATTACTGACATACTAGAGAGTATATATGAAAAAGATTATCTCAATGTAAGTAAGGATATAGAAATTGGTCATAATTTAAAAAAACATTTAAAAGCTCTTAAAAAAGACATGCTAGTAGCTGCTGACAACTTAGAATTTGAAAAAGCTGCAAAAATAAGAGATGAGATTAAAAAATTAGAAAATTCAGAATTAGGACTTGCGATCAATTCTTCTATACCAAAATATGGTCCAAATAAAACTTTGATTGGAAGATCAACGCAAGGTAAACCTGGAACCAAAGTAAAAAGAAAAAGATAAATGAATAAAAATATGCTGATTACAGGGGGGGCTTTAAGAATTGGTGAGGCAATAGCATTATTTTTTGCACAAAAAAAATGGAATATAGGTATTCACTACAATACATCAAAAAAAGAAGCGCTAAAACTACAAAAAAAAATTCTCTCATTTGGTGTTAAATGCTGCATTGTTAAATCTGATTTATCGGATGACAAAAATGTTGCAAAACTTTTTTCAAAAATAAAAAAACAACTTGGTAAGATCAATTGCTTGATCAACTCAGCATCAGTTTTTGAAAACGATGAAGTGGAAAATATTAATATCAAAAAATGGAATCTTCATTTTGATGTTAATTTAAAAGCTCCAGCTTTATTAAGTGGAGAATTTGCTAAGCAAAAAAACATAACAAAATCAAATATTATCAATATCGTTGATCAAAGAGTGCTAAAAATTACTCCTTATTTTTTATCTTACACCTTGAGCAAAATTGCCCTGAATGGATTAACAAAAATGCTTGCTATGAAGCTTGCTCCAAAAATTAGAGTTAATGCAATAGCACCAGGTCCTGTTTTAAAGAATAAAAGACAGTCTGAAAATCACTTCAAGAAACAATATAAAAATACAATTTTACAGCAAAAAGTAAGCACAGATGACATATGCAAAACAATTGAATTTATTATCAACAATCAATCTATTACTGGATTAACGATACCAGTTGATAGTGGACAAAATTTAGGTTGGAAAACGCCTGACTTAATAAATATTAAAGAATAATTATGAAAACAAACAATGTAATTACTGTTTTTGAAAAAAAAATTAGCAATGACACAGTAAAAAAAATTGTTATTAAAGATTTAATTCTAAAAAAAATTTTTGGTTTTTATCCAAATGAAAAAACTAAACCACAAAGACTTAAATTTAATATTAAATTAGAATTAGTAAAAAATCTTAAATTTAACGACCAAGATCTTCAAACAATTTTAGATTATGATGAGATCATAAATATAATTAATAACATTTTAGATAAAAAAATTAATTTTCTTGAAACTTTAGCAGACCAAATTATCGAGGAAATATTTCAAAACTCGAAAATTACTGCAATTGAATTAAAAATTGAAAAATTGGATATTTTAAAGAATGCAGTTTCTGCTGGAATAGAAATTAATAAAAGAAAAGGTTAATGAATTCATTAGATACTGGAAAATTAATTATAAAATCAAAAGTTAAAAATATTCCTAGTTGCCCAGGTATTTACAAATTTTTAGATCAAAAAAATAAAATAATTTACATAGGTAAAGCAAAAAATTTACCCAAAAGATTATTAAATTACGCATCTTCCTCTAATTTACCAATTAGAACTCAAAGATTAATTTCATCTTTTAAAGAAATTGAATTTATCACTACGTCAAATGAATCTGAGGCATTATTGCTTGAGGCAAATTTAATAAAAAAATTTAAACCAAGATTTAATGTTCTTTTAAAAGATGATAAATCTTTTCCTTATATTCAAATTTCTTTAAGTGATCCGTGGCCTCAACTCTCAAAATTTAGAGGCAAACATAATGACAGCGATGTTTACTTTGGACCCTTTGCTTCTATAGGTTCAGCTAATTGGACCATCAAAATGCTTCAAAAAGTATTCCAACTTCGAGTATGCGATGATCATACATTTAAAAATAGAAAAAGACCTTGCATATTACATCAAATAAAACGCTGTTCCGCTCCCTGTACTAATGAAATAAATCATAAAGAATACCTGCTTACTGTTCAGTCATGCATTGATTTTTTAAATGGAAAATCAAGAGAAATCCAAAAAGACTTTTCCAATAAAATGCAAATCGCAAGTAAAAATCAGGATTTTGAAAAGGCTGCGATTTTTAGAGATAGAATAAAATCGCTAACTTATATTCAATCATCTCAGGAAATTAATAAAAATAATTATGCAAACGCTGATGTAATTGCAAGTTATCGAGAAGAAAATGTGACATGTATAGTAGTATTTTTTTACAGATCAAAACAAAATTGGGGTAGCCAAGCTTTTTTTCCTCAGCACGATCCATCAGATAAAGAGGCTGATGTTCTTGGAGCTTTTTTGGCTCAATTTTATGAAAATAAATTACCACCAATTGAAATTATTCTTAATAAAAGCCCTAATAATTTAAATATTTTAAAAAGAGCTTTAGAAAATAATTATAAAAAAAAAATCAATTTTAAAATACCTAAACTTAATAAAAAAAATACCATTATTGATATGGCAGAAAAAAATGCAAAAGAATCTTTAAAAAGGAAATTATCTGAAACCATTAATAATTCTCAATCTCTCAAAATTCTTGCGGAGAAATTTCAACTCAAATTTACTCCTAGTCTTATTGAGGTGTATGACAATAGCCATACGCAAGGAGTTAATGCCATTGGAAGTTTTATTAGTTTTGGAGAGGATGGTTTTATTAAAAATAGATATAGAAAATTTGATATAAAAAGTAAGTCTATTAATCCTGGTGATGATTATGGGATGATGGAGGAAGTTATTCATAGAAGATTTTCTAGATTAATAAAAGAAAGTGATAATAATTCTCCTGACTTATTACTTATTGACGGTGGAAAGGGACAATACTCAACCGTTCGTAAAAAACTTGATGAATTAGGTTTTCACCAACTTCCAATAATTGCAATTGCAAAAGGACCAAAGAGAAACCAGGGAAATGAAACTTTCTTTCATAACAATAAACAAATTACATTAGAAAAAAACAGTCCTTTGTTATTTTTTTTGCAGCGTTTAAGGGATGAGGCCCATAGATTTGCAATTTTTACTCATCGAAAAAAGCGAAAAAAATCATTTCAAAAGTCATTATTAGATGAAATTCCAGGAATTGGAAAAACTAGAAAAAAATCGCTGTTAAACCATTTTGGTTCAGCCAAATCTATAGAAGGTGCAAGTTTACAGGATCTAAAAAAAGTTGAAGGTATTAATGAATTTGTTGCAAAAAAAATATATAATTATTTTCATCTTAATAAAAATTATTTATGATATTCAAAATCCCAAATATCTTAACAATTGGAAGACTAATTTTAGTTCCATTTCTTGTTTTTGCCTTTTATCTACCTGGTAGTCTTGGCGACTGGTTAGCTTTTTCTATTTTTGTGTTAGCAAGTTTTACTGATTTTTTAGATGGTTTTTTTGCTAGACTTCTGAAACAACAGTCAAAACTTGGGGAATTACTTGATCCTATTGCAGATAAAATAATCGTCGTAACTGCTTTAATTCTTTTAGTTGCTGAAAAACAAATTCAAGGCCAAGAAGTTATAGCTGCCATTATTATTGTTTGTAGAGAAATTCTTGTATCAGGACTAAGAGAATATTTAGCTAAATTTAAATTAAGAATGCCAGTTTCCAATATGGCAAAAATAAAAACTTTTTTTCAAATGGTTGCGATTTCTGTTTTGCTCACAGGACCATCTGGTGACAAATTGCTTTTTAACTTAGGGTCTGAAATCGGAATTATATTGCTTTGGATTTCAGCAATCTTAACCTTAATAACTGGATATTCCTACGTTAAGAAAGGCATTGATCACGCAATCGATTAAATAATTATTTTTGTCTTACCAGTGTTTGATATAGATCAGATAATTTTCCTATCAAATCTAACACAGTGAAATGATACTCGCCAATTTGAGATACCGGTGTTACCTCAGCAGCAGATCCAGTTAAAAAACATCCTTTAAAATTCACCAAATCCTTTGGTTTAATTTTTTGCTCAATAACTTTGATATTTATATTCTTTGCAATTTCAATTACTGTTCTTCTGGTTATTCCATTGAGAAAACTATCAGCAGGAGGCGTGTAAATCTCTGTCTGCTCATCATTAATAAAAAAAACATTTGCTCCTGTTGCCTCGGCAATATTTCCTTGATAGTCGAGCATCATCGAATCATTAAAACCTTTTTCTTCCGCACTGTGTTTTGATAAAGTGTTAATCATATAATTGCCTGCCGCTTTAGCATCCCAGGGAATGCTATTTGGTGCTGGCTTTTGCCAATGAGAAATATCTAGTTTGATACCGTGTAATTTTATTTTTGGATCAAAATAAGATCCCCACTCCCAAGCAGCGATAGCCACATGAATAGTATTTTTTTGTGCAGATACAGCCATCATTTCACTACCGCGCCAAGCCAACGGTCTTACATAACCATTGGTAATATTTTGAACTTTCACCACTTCTTTACAAAATTCATTTATTTCATTAACGCTATAAGGAATTTTAAACCCAAGTCTGCTGGCAGAATAAAATAGTCTTTCGGTATGTTCGTTTAATTTAAATATTAGTCCGTCATAAACTCTTAATCCTTCAAAAACGGAACTTGCATAATGAAGGCCATGGGTCAAAACATGAAGCTTAGCATCTTTCCATTCAACCAAATTTCCATCAAACCATATTTTTCCAGATCTTTTGTCGAAAGGGATAGAATTCATATAGATTTAGTTTTCAAATAGTTTTTAATTCAATATAATATAAGTCAATAAAGCTGACTATTAAAATCGACTTATGCAAGACTTTTTATATTTAAGAGAAAATAACATCAAGGAAATAATAGAATTGATGTTAGAGGCTTACACTAATTCTTATTCAGACCCTTACGAGGTTTTAAAAAAAAATTCATTCGGCAAAGCGCATCATAGATTAATTTGCGCGGTAGATATTAACCCAGGAATTAAAGTTGCCGATTTGATAAAAAAATTAAAAATTACCAAACAAAGCTTGAGCAGAGTTCTTCAAGAATTAATTAAAAAGGAAATAATATCTCAAAGCAAAGGAGATGTGGATGGTAGACATCGCTTATTGCATCTTACTGAGAAAGGTAAGAAAATAAGTGAGGAAATATTTAATACACAAAAAAAAAGAATTTTAGAGGCTTTTAAAGAATCTGACTCTGACGAGGTTCTAAATTTTAAAAAAGTTTTAAAAAAAATTATAGCAGAATGATACAAGAAGATAAGAAGCATATTTTAATAGTTGATGACGATGATCGTATCAGAGAGTTGCTTCGTGAGTACTTACAAAATAATAATTTTTACACGACAACAGCTAAAGATTCTCTGGACGCAAAAAAAAAGATATCTTTATTGAAGTTTGATCTTATTATTTTAGATATTATGATGCCTGGCCAAAGCGGTCTGGAGCTAACTAGAGAAATTAAAGAAAAATCAGATCAACCTATAATTTTATTAACAGCCATGGGCGAAACTTCTGATAGAATTTCGGGTCTTGAAACTGGTGCAGATGATTATTTACCAAAACCTTTTGAACCTAAAGAATTACTTTTAAGAATAAAAAATATTTTAAAAAGAATTAAAAGCGGAAAAAATCTAAATCCAGTATTAAAATTTGGAGATATCAGAGTTGATTTGGAAAAAATGTCTATCAAATCCAAGAAAGGCATTACAAAACTCAATACAGCTGAAAAAGCCCTATTAGAAAAAATGATTTTATCTGTAGGACAAATTTTTCAAAGAGATCAAATTTCCCAAATTATCAAACTGACCAAAGAAAGAGCTGTTGATGTCATGATTACAAGATTAAGACAAAAAATAGAGCCAGATCCTAAAAACCCAAAATATCTTCAGACGGTTCGTGGGAATGGATATGTTCTTTGGACTGATTAGTAGATGATTAAAAAATTTCTGCCCAAAACTATTTTTTTTCGTTACCTATTAATAATTATTGCACCAATACTTTTACTTCAAATTATTCTTACGATTGTTTTTTTTGATAGTCTTTGGATTAAAACAAATAAAGGACTTACAAAATCTGTGGCTGCAGAAATTAATGCAATAATTGAGGTATACAATGATAAAACAGCAAATAAAAACTTTGAATTTGTAAAAAATCTATTTGAACTTTCGCTCATTCAAGAAATAAATATACTAAAAGACCAGTCACTTCCTTTTTACGATTCAACATTTGTTTACAGCTTATATGATCAATTAATGGATGAAGAACTAGCAAAAGAAATTAAATTTCCTTACTGGTACAATACGCGAGCGAATAAAGATTACGTAGATATAAGAATTCAAATTAATAAAAATGTTTTACAATTTATAGTTCATAAATCTAGAGTTAGAAACTCTTCTGCAAGAATTTTTATTTTGTGGATTACCATACCGTCTATCTTGTTATTAATGATTTCAATTTTATTTTTACGTAACCAAGTTAGACCTTTTTCTATATTAGCAGACTCAGCAGAAAAATTTGGTAAGGGTCAATATGTTCCTGAATTAAAACCATCGGGTGCTGTTGAGGTACGTAAAGCAATTATTGAATTTGAAAAAATGAAGAGAAGAATTTTAAGACATATTAGTCAGAGAACAGCCATGCTCTCAGGAATAAGTCATGATTTAAAAACTCCACTAACAAGGCTTAAATTACAAATTGAAATCATGAATAAAAATCATTCTCTAGATAAAATTAAAGATGATGTAATTGAAATGGAAAAAATGATTGCAGAATATCTTGATTACTCGAGCTCTCAAGAAGTTGGGGCAAGCTCAAAATTTGATCTATCTAACTTAATGACTGAAATAGTCCATAAATTTAATAATAAAAATATTTCATTGAAATGCCCAGATAAAATTTATTTAACTGGCAAAAAACAATTAGTTAAAAGATGTGTTTATAACTTAATAGATAATGCAATTAAGTATGCGGGCAACGCAAATGTAATAGTTAAAAAAGGAACGAATGATATTAGCATTATTGTAGAAGATGATGGTCCAGGCGTTCCAGATCATGAAAAAGATAGAATTTTAAGACCTTTTTACAAATTAGATAAAAGTCGCACAATGGTAGACGGCAGCGTTGGTTTGGGACTTTCTATTGTGCAAGATATTATTAACTCTCATGGGGGTAAAATTAAAATAAATGATAATTCAAAAAATAAAGGCTTAAAAGTGACATTAAGTTTTCCTGACTAATGTTTGTTCATAATTTTAATCCAATTTTATTTGACTTTGGTATTATAGCAATTCGCTGGTACTCACTAGCGTACATCTTTGGGATCATTTTAGGATTATCATATGGAAAATACTTAATAAAAAAATTTTATTTTCAGCAAAATGTAAAAGCTCATCATCTTGACGATTTTTTAATTTGGATTGTAATTGGAATTATCCTAGGAGGAAGAACTGGATATGTGCTATTTTATAATTTGCAGTTTTATTTAGAAAATCCTCTTGATATTTTCAAAATATGGACAGGTGGAATGTCATTTCATGGTGGAATGCTGGGAATCATCATTGCAACAGTGTTTTACGTAAAAAAAAATAATATTTCTTTTTGGTTGTTGACTGACATTCTTGCTTGCGTTGCGCCCATAGGTTTATTTTTTGGAAGAATTGCCAATTTTATCAATGGAGAATTAATTGGAAAACCTACAGATATTGCATGGTCTGTGATTTTTCCATTATACGATAACCTGCCACGACATCCATCTCAACTATATGAGGCTTTATTAGAGGGTGTAGTTTTATTTGTAATGATTAATTTTATTTTTAGAAAAAAAAATAGAATAGTAGGTTTGTCTTCGTTTTTATTTCTTTTTTTATACTCTTTATTTAGAATTTTTGCTGAATTTTTTAGAGAACCTGATCAACACATTGGATATATTTTTCCAAATATTAGTTTGGGTATGATTTTGAGTTTAATAACAATAATGCTGAGTCTTATTATTTTAATAAAAATTAATAAAAATGATTTTAAAAAAAATAATTAAAGTAAAAAAATTATTTTTAGATCAATATATAAATTATTGTTTGTATAAATTTGATACAAGCTACTATCAATCTAAAAATATCTTTGGTTATAAAGGAGACTTTGTTACCTCCCCTCATATTTCAAGTATTTTTTCCGAAATGTTAGCTTTTTGGACATTTTCATACTGGGATAAAATTAAAAAACCAAAAGACTTAAATATTTTAGAATTGGGTCCTGGGGACGGAACGATGGCGAAAGATATAATAACAACTTTAAAAAAAATAAAACACTTTAATGGAAAAATTAATTATTTTTTTTTAGAAAAAAGTAAATATTTAAAAAAAAAACAAAAAGAAAAATTAATTCATTTAAATAATATATATTGGATAAAAAATATAAAAGATTTCCAAAAAAATAACCTGGTTATTCTTAGCAATGAATTCTTTGATGCCCTACCAGTAAAACAATTTATTAAAAAAAAAAATAAGTGGCTTGAAAAAGGAGTTCAATTTAATAGAAAAACTAACAAACTACAGTTTTTTTTTGAGCCTGCATCTCAAGTACATATTAAAAAAATATCTAACTATTTTGATTTAGAAAAAAATAATTTTATTGAAATATGTTACGAGGCAAAAAAAATTGTGAAAGACCTTTCTTTACTTTTGCAAAAGGAAAATAGCATTTTCTTAACTATTGATTATGGAGATTTTTCTACTTTCAGTAATGATACTTTGCAGGCAATTAAAAATAGGAAAAAAGTAGATCCATTAACATTTCCAGGGGAAAGTGATTTAACGACCCATGTCAATTTTTATTATCTGATAAAACTATTTAATGAATATAATTTACATAAAATTTTTTTTATTAATCAATCCCAATTTTTGCAAAAACTAGGAATTAATGAAAGACTAGCAAGCCAAAGTAAATTATTAAACAGTAAAAAATTATTTAATTTAAAACAATCTATAAAAAGATTAATACACCCGAAAGAAATGGGTAATCTATTTAAAGTTCTGGTGATAGGAAATAAAAAACAAAAATTTGACCTTGGAAAATGATATTAAAATCAAAAAAATTTTCTACAGAAAAAAAGATTAATCATAGTTTCTTTTCAAGAAAAAATGGATTTTCGAAGGGAATATATTCATCTCTTAACTGCGGCCTTGGTTCAAAAGATGAAAAAAGAAATGTATTAAAAAACATTAATTTTGTTAAGAAAAAAATAAAGGCAAAACAACTTTGTTTAGTACATCAAGTTCATAGCAATAAAATTATAGAATTAAAAAGAATACCAAAAAATTTTAAACAAATAAGAATTGGAAAAGCTGACGGGATATTTACAGGCTTAAGCAATGTGGGAATTGGGATATTAACTGCTGATTGTGCTCCTATTCTTTTTTTTGATAATCAAAAAAAATTTATCTGCTGTGTTCATGCGGGCTGGAAAGGAGCTTTTAAAAATATAGTTAAAACAGCTGTACTTTTATTTAAAAAAAATAAAATTTCTCCTCAAAATATTAATGCATGCGTTGGGCCATGTATTGGGGAAAAAAGTTATGAAATAAAAATAGATTTTTTAAAAAAAATTATTGCTAAGAAAAAAAGCTATAAAAAATGCTTCATTTTCAAAAAGAAAAAAATTTTTTTTAATTTAAGAAAATTTATAACACTTAAATTACTAGAAAGCGCTATATCCAAGAACAATATTAGTCATATTGCTAAAGATACTTATGTAAACAAATCATTATTTTATAGCTATCGTAGATCTATTATTTTTAACAAACCTGATTATGGAAGAAACATTTCCGCTATCACAAAATACAATTGATCACATAGGTTAATAGGTATATATAAAAAAAATGAAATTAGTTTCAGGAACAAATAACCTTCCCTTAAGTAAAGAAATTTCCAAATATTTAAAAACTAAATTAACTAATAGCAATATTAGAAGATTCGCAGACTCTGAGGTTTATATCGAAATTAACGAGAATATGAGAGGATCTGAGGTTTTTGTAATTCAAGGTACATCCTATCCTGCAAATGATAATATAATGGAACTCTTAATTTGTATTGACGCACTCAGAAGAGCTTCTGCAAAAAATATAACTGCTGTACTTCCTTATTTTGGATATGCAAGGCAAGACCGCAAAGTTACTCCGAGGTCCCCCATTAGTGCAAAATTAGTTGCAAATTTAATTACTCATGCTGGTGCCAATAGAGTTTTAACTTTAGATTTGCATGCAAATCAAATTCAAGGTTTTTTTGACATACCAGTTGATAATTTGTTTGCATCACCAATCTTTGTAAAACATATAAAAAAAAATATTAAATCAAGAAATTTAATATGCGTTGCTCCAGATGTTGGGGGCGTAGAAAGAGCAAGAGCCATAGGAAAAAGGTTGAATGCTGATCTTGCAATTATTGACAAGAGAAGATCTGGACCTGGCAAGTCAGAAGTTATGAATGTGATAGGTTCCGTTAAAGGAAAAACTTGCATAATTATTGATGATCTAGTTGATAGCGGTGGTACGATTTGTAATGCTGCCGATGCCCTAATTCAAAAAGGGGCAAAAGAGGTTTTTGCATATGTTGTACATGCCGTTTTAAGCAAAGATGCAGTTCAAAAAATTCAACAGTCCAAAATAAAACAATTTATAGTTACTAATTCAATCGATAATCAACTAAAAACAAAGAAAACTAAGATAAAAATTGTAAGTATTGCTCCTCTTTTAGCTGAGGCAATTAATAGAATTTCTGAATCAAAGTCAGTTTCTAAGCTATTTAAGTAGTCTTTCATAATCAATATCTACAATACAAATCTTGAGTTTATTTGTTTCTTAATATACAACCTCCTCTTCTATGGATAAAAATTTAGATACATTGCAAGTAGAATTAAGACAAACAAAGTCTAGAGGTGAATTGAATAAACTTCGCTTGAATGGATTTGTTCCAGGAGTGCTATACGGAGACATCGAAACAAATATCAATTTATCTATTAAAAAAAACTCACTTGAAAAATTATTAAAGTTTGGAAATTTCATGAGTAAAGTTATCGATATTAAAGTTGATGGAAAAGATTTTAAGGTTCTGCCAAGAGATATAGAGTTTGACAAAGTAACTAATCAACCTATCCACATTGATTTTCAAAAATTGTCGGCTGGAACAAAAGTTGTTGTTTGGATCCCAGTGCGATTTATAAATGAAAATATTTGTCCAGGATTAAAAATTGGTGGTGTATTAAACATTGTTAGAAGAAAAGTAGAATTAAGATGTCCAGCTGACCAGATTCCGTCTGAACTAACTGTTGATTTATCTAAAAGCGAAATTGGTGAAAGTATTAGGATTTCAAATGTAACTTTACCAGAAAATGTCAAACCTACAATTGATAGAGATTTTATGATAGCAACTGTAGCTGCTCCAACTGTTGTTAAAGAACCAGAACCAGGAGAAGCTGCTGCTACTGCAGATGCTGCAACTGCCGAAGGTACGGAGCCAGCCGCTGCTGACAAAGATGCAAAACCTCAGGATGAAAAAGCTAAGGCTGCTGAAGATAAAAAGAAATAGTAAATGTTCTTATTTGTTGGTCTAGGAAATCCAGACCCTAAACATAAAAATAATCGACACAATATTGGTTTTTTAATTATTGATAATCTCAATAAAAGATTCAATCTTTCAAAACAAAAACCAAAATTTAAAGGCTTACTTACTAACGGTGAAATTAATAAACAAAAATTAATTTTAGTTAAACCATTAACATTCATGAATAACTCAGGAACTTGTATAAGAGAAATACAAGATTATTATAAAATTATACCAAAAAATGTTTTTGTATTTCATGATGATTTAGATTTAGAGCTAGGAAAAATTAAAGCTAAAATTGGTGGATCAAGTGGCGGTCACAACGGAATTAAATCAATAGAAGATGCGATAGGTTCAAATTTTAATCGAATAAGGATTGGTATAGGTCATCCTGGGGAAAAGAATTTAGTTGATAGTCATGTACTAAACGATTTTTCTGAAGAAGAGCTTGAAAAAATTAATTTATCCATTCAAAAATTACTTGATAATGTTCATTTATTAATTGAAAAAAATTTAGATAATTTTTCTAGCAAAGTTAATCTTTAATGAGTTTTAAGTGTGGGATTGTTGGCTTACCAAATGTAGGTAAATCAACTATGTTTAATGCATTAACCAAATCCAAAAATGCAGAGTCTGCTAATTTTCCATTTTGTACTATTGATCCCAATGTTGGAGTAGTTGCTGTTCCAGATGAGAGAATTGATAAAATCAGTGTTATAGCCAAATCTAAAAAAATAATTCCTACTTTAATTACTTTTGTAGATATTGCTGGACTTGTTGCTGGTGCATCTAAAGGAGAGGGATTAGGAAATAAATTTTTATCTCACATTCGCGAAGTCGATGCAATTGTTCATCTTTTACGATGCTTTGACTCAGATGAGATACAAAACGTTAACAAAACTGTTGATCCAATTAGAGATTTTGAAATAATTGAGACCGAATTAATGCTAGCTGATTTGGAATCGTTAGAAAAAAGACTATCCAAAAAAAATAAAAATAATTCTGAAGATGATGACCTAATGAAATTATTAGAAAAATGCTATGAATTGCTTAAGGCAGGAAAAAACCCATATGATCTCAGAAAAGATTTTGACTTAAAAACTATCAAGAGCGCATCCATATTAACCCTCAAACCAAAAATTATTGTTTGCAATACTGGGGAAGAAAGTATCAAAAATGGAAACGAATACACTAATAGAGTAAAAGAAACATTTACCAATGAGGAAGTAGTAAATATTTCTGCAGAAATTGAGCAACAAATTACAGAGCTTGGCGAACAAGAAGCAAAAGATTTTATGAATGATTTGCAAATAACTGAGACTGGACTAGATAGAGTTATTAGATCGAGCTATAAAGCTCTAAATTTAAGCACATATTTTACTGCAGGTCCTGAAGAAACTAGAGCTTGGACTATTCCAATGAACTGCAAAGCTCCTGATGCTGCAGAAGTGATTCATACAGATTTTAAAAAAGGTTTTATTAAAGCTGAAACTATTAGCTATAAAGACTTTATTGAATGTAACGGGGAAGCTGGAGCTAGAGATAAAGGAAAATTAAGAATTGAAGGAAAAGAATATCTCGTTCAAGATGGAGATATCTTACACTTTAGATTCAATACGTGACCAAATTTTCTTTTTAACTAAATAAACTAATATAGTTAAGATAAGTAAATAAAGTACAGATTTAAAACCCAGTTTTTTTCTTGCTTCTAAATGTGGCTCTGCTGCCCACGTAAGAAAAGAAACAACATCTTTGGCCATCTGTTCCTCTGTTGCTTTTGTACCGTCGGCATATTCTACTCCACCACTATTTAATGGTTTTGCCATTCTAATTTTATTTCCAGACATATACTTATTATAGTAAACACCATCTTCTAATTTTATATTAGCTGGAACTTTTTCTTCATATCCCATCAATACTGAATAAATATAATCAGACTGACCGGGCCTAGCTTTTACTAAAACTGACATGTCAGGAGGATATGCTCCTCCATTTGCAGCTCTCGATGCTAATTCATTTGGATAGGGACTTTTGAATCTGTCTGAAGGAATACCTTTTCTAGTAAACATTTCACCATCTGCATTCGGACCATCTTGGATTTCATACTGTGCAGCCAAAGCTTTAACCTCTGCTTCAGAGAATTCTGGTCCTCCTGGTTCAGCAAGGTTTCTAAAGCTAACTAAATTCATTGAGTGGCATGATGCACAAACTTCTTTATAAACCTGATACCCTCTTTGTAGCTGTGCTCTATCAAATTTTCCAAAAAAACCATTAAAAGTCCAGTTAGGCTTTAATAAACTTACATTACTTTCTTTTGCTTGTATGGAGCTAGTGGTGCTAAAGATAAAAATAAATGAAAAAATAAAAATAAATTTTAAATAATTTTTCATTTTATTATTTACCAAAAAATTGAAATACTTTAATTTTCCCTTGTTTTTTCCAATCCTCAAATTCATGAATACTTTGTGGCATAGGCAAGGGTTTTTCCACTAATGAAACCAGTGGAGCTAAAATAAAAAAGAAAGCAAACCAAAAAGCAGTACCTATTCTGCCAATTAACAAATAAATTCCTTCCGCTGGTGCGCCACCGATATACATTAGAACAAAAAAATCTAAAACAAATAGAAATACACATTGTTTCCATATTGGTCTAAATACACTTGATCTTACTTTGCTAAAATCTAACCAAGGTAATAAACCCAGAACAGCAATACTACTAACCATTGCAACAACACCCATCAATTTGTCAGGTATACTTCTTAAGATTGCGTAAAAAGGTAAAAAATACCATTCAGGAACAATATGCGCTGGAGTTACCATTGGATTTGCGGGGATATAATTGTCTGGATGACCTAAATAATTTGGCGCATACATCATAACAACTACAAATATTAAAAGGAAAACCAACATACCAACTAAGTCTTTACTAGTTGTGTAAGGTGCAAAAGTTACTGTATCTCTTGTGTCTTTTGGCTCAATGCCTGATGGATTATTAGAACCAACAATATGAAGTGCAATTACATGAAATACTACAACTCCAACAATTAAAAATGCAATTAACCAATGCAATACATAAAATCTATTTAAAGCTGCATCTCCAACAGAATAATCTCCCCATAACCATGTTACAATTGATTCACCAAATAAAGGAATGGCAGAAAAAAGATTTGTAATAACTGTAGCTCCCCAGTAACTCATTTGTCCCCATGGCAAAGTGTATCCAAGAAACGCGGTTGCCATCATTAAGAAAAATATAACAATTCCAATAATCCACATAAGTTGTCGCGGTTCTTTATAAGAACCATAATAAAGACCTCTAAAGATATGAAGATAAACTGCTATGAAAAAAAATGATGCTAAATTCATATGGGCGTATCGAATTAACCAACCAAAATTTACATCTCTCATAATTTTCTCAACAGACTCGAAAGCATGCTTAGCATCTGGTTTATAATGCATGCCAAGACTAATGCCTGTTAAAATTAACAGTAAAAGACAAATTGTAAGTATCCCTCCGAAACTCCAAAAATAACTTAAAGATTTTGGAACTTGAAAATCCAGGTATTCATGACGAAACATTCTAATAATTGGCAATCTATTATCTATCCAACCAACCACTCCCTTGTAAGGTGATCCACCTACTTTATTGGTATGTACTGATTCAAATTTTTCTTCAGGTTTAGATGTGTATTCACTCATTTATAAATTATCCTATTTTAATTTTATCAGTTCCGACAAACTCATATTTGGGTACTTCTAAGTTTGTTGGAGCTGGACCCAATCTAATTCTTCCCGATGTATCATAATGCGAACCGTGACATGGACAAAACCATCCATCAAAATTACCTTTTCCTCCAATGGGTACACATCCTAGGTGAGTGCAAACACCTAATACCACAAGCCACTCAGGATTTTTAACTCTTGCCTTATCTTCCTCTGGATCTTTTAAATCTTTTAAATTTACTTTTTGTGCTTTTTCTATTTCTTCTTTAGATCTTCTTTTTATAAATACTGGTTTACCTCTCCACAAAACAGTTATTTCCTGACCCTCTTTTACCTTGGATATATCAACTTCAATTGACGCCAATGCTTTTACTGAAGAATCTGGATTCATTTGTGAGACAATTGGCATTACTGCGGCTCCAACTCCAACAGCCCCTACCGTTGCAGTAACTGTAGTTATAAAGTCTCGTCTAGTAGTTTTGTCTTTATTTTTAGTATCACTCATTATTTTAAAATTTAAATTAACTGTTTATATGAAAAACTAATAATATACTTCTATAGCCAGAATGACGCATAAAATAATAAATAATGATTAGTGTAGCTCTATACCAGCCTGATATTGCCCAAAATACTGCTGCAATCATTAGAATTTGTGCTTGTTTTGAGGTTAACCTAGAAATTATCAGACCATGCGGCTATTTTTTTGATAAAAAAAAATTAGACAGAATTTATTTAGATTATCTTGAAAATTGTAATCTGAAATTTTACGAATCATATGATGAATTTATCAATAATAAAAAAAACTCAAGAATAATTTTGGCAACTACCAAAACAAACACTGGGTACACAAAATTTACATTTAAAAAAAATGATACAATACTTTTTGGGAGAGAAAGTGCAGGAGTTCCAAAAAATGTTCATGATACTATTGCTAATAAAATAACTATACCGATGAATAAAAATGTTCGATCTTTTAATATTGCTTCTTCTGTAGCAATAATCTGTTCAGAGGTTATAAGACAAATAAATTTAACTACATGAAATCTTTTTCAAATAAAAAAAAAATTGCCAAAACTTGGTTCAAAAATTTACGAAATGAAATTTGTAATGAATTTTTAAATTTAGAAAAAAAAAAATCAAAAAAGAAAATCCAATTTATAAAAAAAAAATGGATTAAATCTAAAAAAAAATCTGAAGGTGGTGGGGAAATGGCACTTTTAAGAGATGGCAATATATTTGAGAAGGTTGGTGTAAATATTTCGGAAGTTAGTGGAAAATTTGATAATAAATATAAAAAACAAATACCAGGTGCAGAAAAAAACCCAAATTATTGGGCTGCTGGTATTTCTTTAGTAGCTCATTTTAAAAATCCCAAAATACCATCATTACATTTTAACACTAGATACATCGTTACAACAAAAGAATGGTTTGGTGGAGGAATGGATGTTACCCCGTGTATTCCAGATGTGAAACAAAAAAAATATTTTCACAATGAGCTTAAAAAAATGTGTGATCGACACAATTTATCTTATTATAAAAAACACAAAAAAAACTGCGATGAATATTTTTATTTACCCCATAGAAAAGAACCTAGGGGTGATGGAGGAATTTTTTATGACTATTTAAACACAGGAAGTTGGGAAAAAGATTTTTCTTACACTAAAGATGTGGGTATAGTTTTTTTAAAAATTGCAAAAAACATAATTGAAAAAAAAATAAATCTTCGATGGAATAAGAAAGAAAAACTTAAGCAACTCCATAAAAGAGCAAGATATGCTGAATTTAATTTATTATATGATCGCGGTACTAAATTCGGACTTGCTACAGGAGGAAATATTGAAGCTATATTTATGTCTTTACCCCCTCTTGCTTCGTGGTAATAATTAATTAATGGAAAAACAACCAATTACAGTTCAGGGATTAGAAAAAATTAAATTAGAACTTGATGAAAGAAAGCAAGTTTTAAGGCCTAAAATAGTTGCTGCAATTTCTGAAGCAAGATCCCATGGAGATTTAAAAGAAAATGCTGAATATCATGCAGCTAAAGAAGAGCAAGGTCTTAACGAAAAAAGAATTCAAGAATTAGAAACTTCCATAGCGTTGGCTGAAGTAATTGACATCACAAAAATTAAAGCTGATGATAAAGTTATCTTTGCTAGCACAATAATTGTTCAAGATTTAGAAACAGAAAAAAAAAATACTTACAAAATTGTGGGAAGAGATGAGGCTGATGTTAAAAATGGTCTTATTTTTTTTGGCTCACCTCTGGGAAAAGGATTCATTGGAAAAAATAAGGGAGATTTAGTATCAATTGAAACCCCATCAGGTGAAAAGAGTTTTGAAATACTTGATGTTAAATATATTTAGTTATCTAAAAAATTAAGAGCCTTTTCATAGTCTAAAGGTAAAAATTTTTCACAATCTGGGTAAATAAAATAAAAAAATTCTCTTACATTTTCATTTTCTAAAATTTTTCTATAATTTTTTGTTAAAACAATTTTTCGTAATTCATTCTTCATTCTATTACTTTTAATTTTTTTAATTTTTTCTTTATTTTGAAAAAAAGAATTTAAAATATTAGAATTATATTCATGTTTGGAGTATTTAAGAAAAAATCTAAAATATCTTAAAACTCTAACAAAATCTTCATTAATACTTTCTTCACAATTTTTAATAAAATTTATTTTTCCATCCAATAAATCACTTTTTCCATTATAAGGATCAAAAAAACATTTATGCTGCTCAGACTGCAACATGTCATAATAAATAGCATTTACTGTAAAATCCCTTCTTTGAGCATCAAGCAGCCAGTCATTCGTAAAAACAATTTTAGCATACCTTCCATCGGGTTTTACATCTTCTCTTAAAGTTGTAATTTCAAATTTTACATCATTTAATTCTGCAGAAATTAAACCAAAATTCATAAATTTTTTACTAATATTAAATTTATTGTTAGTTAAAATCTCAGATACTATTTCAGGATGAAAAACGGTTGCCAAATCAATATCTGTAATAGGGTGACTTAAAATATGATCTCGAACACATCCTCCAACAAACATCGTAGATGTTTCTAGTTTTTTGTTAGGATTTAAAAGCTCAAAAACTTGAACTGCCTCAGAAATATGATTTAAATTATCTGACATATTTTCTCTTGGTGGCTGGGGCTCCAGGGATCGAACCTGGGAATGTCGGTATCAAAAACCGATGCCTTACCGCTTGGCTAAGCCCCAATATAAATAGCTATGTAGTAGTTTTGACTACCGCTGTCCAATAACTTTTACAGTGTTTTTTAACGATTTTTTGACAATTTAAAAGGTTTTTTTTATTTCGCAAAACAACAAAACAACAGGATCCGCTACCAGTCAACTGCAGCAATTTAAGGTGTGATTTAGCTTTAAGTAATTCAAATAATTTTTTTAGTCTAGAATTATTTTTTATTGCAGAAAATAATAAATCATTTTGATTTTTTTCAAAAAATTTAAATTTATTTTTATGTAAACTTTTTATTATTAAAGTTAAATTATATTTTACGTTAATACGTTGGTGTGATTTATAAATTAATTGAGTTAAATTACTTTTATTAGGAAAAATTAAAAATAAATTTAATTTTAAATTAGATTTAAATTTTTTATATTTATCTCCAGTTCCATAAATTATTTTTTGATAGTCATTAAGAAAAATATAAGAATCTGAACCAATTTTTTTTAAAATTGATTTCATTTTATGTTTATTTAATTGTAACTCATATTTTTTGAGAATAAATTTTAAAAGACTTACCGCATTTGAAGTGCCCCCGCCTAACCCAGCTCCGCTTGGAATATTTTTTTCAACTTTAATATTGAATTTTTTCTTTCTTAAAAAAGGATAATAAAATCTCAAATAATGCATTACTTTAAAAATTGAATTTTTTTTTAAAGAAATATTCTTAGAAAATTTTCCAATAAATTTAATTTGGTCTTTACTTGATTCGGAGATGTAAATTTTATCAAACAAATTGACATGTGAAACTAAGCTATAAATTTGGTGCAATCCATTAGATTGCTTTTTTATAACTTTTAAAAATAAATTTATTTTGGCTGGTGATAAGATTGTATCTTGCTTAATTAATACCATCTAAAAATTTTTGATTTAATTTATCTATTTTTTCTTTTTCTACCCCATCTAATTTAATAGCTTTTTTCCATACATATCTTGCCTGTATTTTTTTATTATTTTTCCACAAAACATCTCCATAATGATCATAAACTTCAAATTCATATGGCGTTTTCTCATATGCAAGTTGCAAAAGTTTTTCTGCCTTAGTGTAGTCTTCAAGCAAGAAGTAAGCCCAGCCCAATGAATCTATAATATAGCCATGCTCCCACTGACTTAAACTTACAGCCTCTTCAAGCATTTTTTTTGCTTTTAAAATATTTGTTTTTCTTTCAAGCCAACTATAAGCGAGATAATTTATGACTGTATATTGTTTAGGAGATAAGCTTATAGATTTTAGTAGATCAGATTCACTTTCAATCCAATTACCTAGTCGTTCGTTACAAATGCCTCTAAAGTAGTAATATCTCCAGTCAACCCTATCTATATCCTTGATACCCTCAATGTCTTTATAAAGACTAAGTGCAATATCGTAATTTTTTTTACTACGGTGGTAATTAGCTAAATTCATAGTTTTAGAAAACTTAAAAAATTTTATTTTTTTAATTTCATTTTCCAACTTCTGTAAAATAATTTGTTTTTTTGATTCATTTAAAATCGTAGGATGAGTCAATAACTGATAATTTGCATACCACTCGAATTCACTTCCAATCGAAGATATTTTAGTAGCTAATTCTAAAGCATCAGAATTATTTTCAATAAGATAATTTTCAAATTTCAAAACATAATTTGAAGAAAAATCTGGATTTAAATAGTGCGAAATTGAAAAATATAATTTAGACAACTCTAAATTCTCTTGCTGCTGCATTAAATTTGCAAATAAATAAAATAATTCTGACAATCCATTATCTATATTTCTAGAGTCAAAAGAATTAATAAAAAAATTAATATTTTTATTTTCTAATTCAATAAAGCTTTGTTTGATTAGTAAATTACTAGCATTATAATCAAGTTGTTTTTTAATAATTTTTTTTGCTGCAATAAAATTATTATTTTTTAATAAATGAACTACATGAAAATAATGATACCTACCAAGCTGTTGTTGATTTAAAACCAAATTAGCTTTTTGTTTATATAAATCTTTAAAATCAAGATAATCATAAATCAACATGCTTTGAATTAATTTTATATTTTGAAAATTACTTTTAAATTGTTCTATTTTTAAAATAGATTCTTGTTTTTTGGAAAAAGATGTATCGAGCCAAAGATGGATGTAGCCTAGCAACTCATCATTTAAATTTTTATTATCTTCAGGATATCGAAGTATTTTTTTTGCCTGCAAGTAGTTACCATTTTTGATTAAAAAAATACTTTGTACTAAATTAAATAAATAATTTTCTTGTGCTGCTTGATCTAAGGATTGAATATAGTTGAATGCATCACTAATTTTTTCATTTAAAACTAAAGAACTTACATATTGTCTAGAATATTCTAAATGCTCAGAACTTAGTTTTTTAGTCTTTGCAAAATAGTATTTTGATTGGAAATAATTGTTATTTTTTTCAGATAAAGTTCCTTTTAAATAATTGGAAATATAGTCAGAGGAATTTAACAAGCTCTCTTTTGATAGAAATATTGAGGCTTTTGCATCTTTTAAATTTATAAAGATTAAAAAAGATAGTATTACAAGATGTATAAAAGTTTTTTTACCCATATTTATGAAAAGTACAAATAAACATTTAAACGAAAATATTAAATATTATTATCACTCAACAGATACTTATAACAGCTTAATATATACCAAAAATAATAGCGGGAAAAATATTAGTTCACAAAAAGAGCGTATAGAATTTCTTTTTTCTAAAATAAAAAAAAAATTTTTAAGATTTAATAAAATTGATAATCAGTTTATTTTTTCTGATGGAAGTTTAAATTCAAAAATAATGATTATTGGCGATATGCCCTCAAAAAATGATGTAACTGAAATGAAATTATTTACAGGCGCAGAAGGAGAGTTATTAAATAAAATGCTTCAGGCAATTAATTTAGATAGAAATAAAGTCTATCTAACAAATGCAATAAATTTTAGAGTGGATCAAAAAGGCGTGCTCAATAACACTGATGCACAACTAATGAAAAAGTATTTAATAGATCATATTTTATTAGTTAAACCATCAATTATTTATTTGCTTGGTTCATTTGCACTTAAAATATTATTTGATGACAAATACAATCTAACCACAGATAGGGGAAAATGGATAAGCTTAAATATTAAAAATTTAGGTATATTAGTTTTGCCATCTTTTCATCCAAGTTTTTTACTACGTCATGAAAATCAAAAAAGAAATGCATGGGTAGATTTGCAAAATCTACAAAAAAAAATTGACGGCTTAAAGTAATTTTGTGATCACTTTTGAACAAGAAAAAAAAATATATAAAAATATTATAGGTGTTGATGAAGTTGGAAGAGGACCATTAGCCGGACCTGTAATTGCAGTTGCTTTATTTGCTAATAATAATTTTGAAATAGAAGGAATTAACGATTCAAAAAAAATTAATAAAAAGAATAGAGAATTATTCTTTAAAACAATTATAAATAATTGCAATTACTCAGTTGGTGTTGCAAGTGTACTTGAAATTGACAAACTTAATATTTTGCATGCATCTTTATTAGCTATGAAAAGAGCAGTTGATCCTTTTAAATTAACAAACAACACTATACTTGTAGATGGACCATATAGTTTTGATAAATCAAAAAAAAATATTATTCCCAAAATTAAGGGTGATCAAAAATTCCCTTCTATAGCTGCCGCATCTATAGTTGCAAAAGTTTTAAGAGATAATTTAATGAACTTATTATCTAAAAAATATCCTAACTATGGATGGGAAAAAAATGCAGGCTACGGAACTCAAGAACACTTGCTAAATATAAAAAAATTTGGAGTAACTTCTTTTCACAGACAATCTTTTGCACCGATACACAAGATATTGTCTTCAAAATAAATTTAGCACTAATCATAGTAAGACCTTTGTTGACTTTAAAACCGCTTTAAAGTTTATTCTACCTTGGGTTGAATATGAAATTAGACAAAAATCATTTAAAAAATAAAATTTTTCAAGGAAATTCTATTGAAATCTTAAAATCAATACCAGATGAAACATTTGATATAGTTTTTGCAGATCCACCATACAATTTGCAATTAGATAAAGAACTTCAAAGACCAGATAATAGCAAAGTGTCAGCTGTTAATGATAAGTGGGATCAATTTAAAAACTTTCAAACATATGATGATTTTAGCACAGCATGGCTTAAAGAATGTAAGAGAGTTTTAAAAAAAGATGGAGCTTTATGGGTGATTGGAACCTATCATAATATTTTTAGAGTAGGTAAAATTATTCAAGATTTAAATTTTTGGATTCTAAATGACGTAATTTGGAATAAAAAAAATCCTATGCCAAATTTTAAAGGAACAAGATTTACTAATGCCCATGAAACATTAATTTGGGCAGCTAAATCGGATAAATCAAAATATACATTTAATTATAATTCATTAAAATGTTTTAATGATGATAAACAACTAAGATCTGACTGGAACTTAGCTATTTGCAGTGGAAAAGAAAGATGTAAATCAAATGGAGAAAAGGCTCATAACACCCAAAAACCAGAGGCCTTGCTTTACAGAATAATCTTAGCGACAACTAACAAAGGTGATTTAATTTTAGATCCATTTTTTGGTACTGGAACTTCTGGTGCGGTAGCAAAAAAATTAGGTAGAAATTATGTTGGTATTGAAAAAGAAAAAAAATATCTTGATGTTGCAAAAAAAAGAATAGAATTAATTAGACCGATAAAAGATCCATATTTAAAAACTATTGAAAAAAAGAGAAACGAAAAAAGAATACCATTTGGAATGCTTGTTGAAAGTGGGATAATTGAGCCTGGTATTACTTTATATGATAACAAAAAAAAATATGCAGCAAAAGTGATGGCTGATGGAAGCATAGGTTATAAAAATATTACTGGATCTATTCACAAAGTTGGAGCTCAACTTGAAGGTGCACCCTCTTGTAATGGTTGGTCTTACTGGCATTTTAATATTGAAGGCAAAATGATGCCTATCGATTATTTAAGACAAAAAATTAGATCTGGTAATTAAGCTTTAAAATTAAAAATTTTTCCAAAAAACATAGTTGCAAGTAATTTTTTATTACAAACAATATTAAGAATAAAATTTCTTATCTTTTGTAAAATTATGTTATGCAGATGAAAAATTATCAAGTTTCGTTCAACTCTTTTTTTTATCATTGTAATTCGATTTAATCTTATTTTTTCCATTTGCTTAACAGAAAAGAGATTGTTTTTTATTAATTTAGATAAAATATATGCATCTTCAATAGCCAGGGCTGCTCCTTGCGCCTGGAAAGGAGCCATGGCATGAGAAGAATCGCCAATAAAAAAAACATTTTTTTTTCCAAAGAAAGTATTTGAATGACTATAAATTGGCCATGTATAAATATTTTTACATTTTTCAATCGACTTTCTAATTAATGGATGAAAATCTCCTAAAAAATGCTTAATTTCATTTTTTTGAGATAAATGTTGGTATGTTTGCTTAGATCGACCATTAAGATCATTAGTAATTCCTGTAAAACTTAAATCATAATTTTGGTTAATTGGATAAATGACTAAGTGTTTTTTTTTTCCCAAGTATAAATTAACCTTTTCAGAATAAATTTTTCCCATGTTTTTAATAATTCCCCTGTATGCTGTTGCAGTATGTCTAAAAGATAAATTTTCTTTCGATAATTTTTTTCTTAAGTTTGAAAAAATACCATCACATGCAACAACAATATCAAATTTCTTCATTTGACCGTCTTGAAAAAATATTTGATTAGTATCTTCAGTTTTAATTTCTATTACTTTTTTATTAGTATGAATTTTAATATTTTTGTTTAGCTGGTTAAGTAAAAAAGAAATTAATTTATTTCTTTCTATGCAAAAATATTCACTATTTTTTTTATTAAAGAAATTCATATCTAAGGATGCAATCTTACTTAAATTTTTGTAATCAAAAATTTTGATAGAATGGATATTGCAATAATTTTTTTTATTAAATTGATTAAAATTAATTTTATTTAAAATTATTCTAGCATTATTAGAAATTTGAATTCCACTTGTAGATGAATTTTTTATATTATCTTTTTCAAATATTTCTATTTCCAAATTTTTTTCTTTATGCAAAAAATTAGCTAATGTTAGTCCTGCTATTCCCGAACCAATAATGGCAATAGAAATTTTTTTTTTCATTTTAATTAGATGCTTCAATTAATTTTTTTGTCAAAACTGATAAAATTTTTTGTTTGATTTTTTTTTTATCAATCCAAAAAAAGTTTTGATTATTGAATTTTAAGTTATTTTTTAAATAAACAATTGTAATTATCATTTTAAAATTAGAAATATTATAATTAATTTTTTTTAATGGTGTATTTTTTATTTCAAATTTATCAAAAAGTGTTTTTGTTATTTTTGTTAGGCTATGATTTTTCTCTATTTCCACTAGAGGTAAATTAATCATTTCTTTTAAAAAATTAAAACTTTTATTATATGAAAATAGAATTTGATTTTTTTTTTCTATAAAAAAAGCATAAAAATACTTCTCTTTAATTTTTCTTGATAGAATTATCTCTGCGTTAGGTCGAAAACTAAACTTACAATACTTTTGAATAGGACATTTTTGGCAATCTGGTTTTTTGGGGCTGCACAGCAAAGCGCCAATTTCCATAATACCCTGCATGAGGTCGCTACAATTTTTACTTACCTTCATTGTTATAATTTTTTTTTCTATATTTTTTATAAAGTCTTTATTTTGTTGAATTGCAAAAATTCTAGACAGAACTCTTTTTACATTGCCGTCAATTCCAATGAATGATTTGTTTTTAGCAATCGCCATTATTGCTGACGCTGTGTAATCACCTATTCCAGGTAAATTTTTTAATTGATTGATATCTGCTGGCAGACTTGAGTCGAAATCCTTATTCAAAATTTTAGAGGTTAAATGTAAATTTCGCGCTCTACGATAATAACCAAGACCTTCCCATTGTTTTAAAACACTCGTGATACGTGCTTTTGCAAGACTGCTTATGTTGGGAAATTTTTTATAAAATTTGTTAAAATAAGGAATTACAGTTGATACTTTGGTTTGTTGTAACATAAATTCACTAATCAATACTTTGTAATCTCTATCCTTGGCATTTCTATGAGTTCTCCATGGCAGGGATCTTTTGTGTTTTTGATACCATGCAATAATTTTTTTTGATAATAATTGACTCATAACCACCTTAAATGAAAAAATTTACCAAAGACAAAGTATATCAAGGCTTAAAACCAATCAAATTAGTTCTTTCTAAGGAAGTGAAAAAACTAGCGAGTTCGCAAAAAAGTTCCTTAAGCGAAGTTAAATCGAATTGGAAATCAATTGTGGGCGCTGAACTTGCAAATATATCAAGTCCTGAAAAATTAAAACAATCCACAGCTCAGCAAGAAAGAATTCTTTTTTTAAGGGTTCCTAAAGAATTTCTTCTTGAGATTGACTACTCAAGAGATTACATCATTGAGAAACTAAATTCTTATTTTGGTTATAATTTTATTAGCAAAATAATCATCAACTCTTTTAAAGCTAATGATTTAGATGAAAGAAAAATGAAAACCATACCTTCTCTAAGCAATAATGCATCGGAACAAATAAGCTTAATAAAAAACGATAAACTTAAACATGCCTTTAAAAATTTTTTTAATTCAAATGATAAGTAAAATTATAACTAAAAGTTTAGTATTTTTTATTATTTTTTTTCATTCGTCTGTATTTGCCAATCAAGAAAAAGATTTAATAATTGGAAATGCATCTGCCAAAATCTCTATGGAAGTATTTTCTTCACCTACATGCCCCCATTGCGCAAATTTTCATCTCGAAGTTGTTCCTGATTTAATAAAAAACTATACAAGTAAAGGAAGGTTAAAAATAATACACAAAGACTTTCCATTGGACTTGCAGGGATTAAATGCCGGAAAAATTTCTAAATGTATCCAACAAGATAAATTACTAGAATTTTTTAATACAATTTATTCTGAACAAAGAAATTGGAGTTCTGGAAAAGACATAAAAGAGGTTAATAATAAATTAAAAAAGATTGCCCTGAAGTTTAATATGACGGGGGACCAATTTGATAAATGCATTATAAATGAAAAAAATGAAGAATTAGTGTTAAAAAGTAGGATCGAAGGTACTAAAAAGTACAATGTTAATGCCACGCCAACCATAATAATTAATGGTAAAAAATATACTGGTGAATATTCCTATAAAGCTATTTCAAAATACATAGAAACTCTTCAATAAAAAATGAAATTTAAACAGTTAGAAATCATAGGTTTTAAATCATTCGCAGACAAAACTTCGTTTTATTTTGAAGATGGACTTACTGGAATAGTTGGACCTAATGGATGCGGCAAATCAAATATAGTTGAGTCTTTGAGATGGTGCATGGGAGAAACTTCTGCAAAAAGTTTACGAGGATCCGGCATGGAGGATGTAATTTTTTCTGGCACAACTTCAAGGCCATCTAAAAATTTATGTGAAGTTGCTCTTAAACTTGAGAATGACAATCGCCTACCTCAGTTTAGCGATATGCCTGAAATTGAAGTTAGAAGAAAAATAGAAAAAGACAAAGGGTCTAAATATTATTTAAATGGCAACGAAGTAAGAGCAAAAGATATTCAAATTTTATTTGCTGACTTGTCAACTGGTCCTCACTCACCTTCGATGGTCAGTCAAGGAAGAGTTGGATCTTTGGTTACTGCAAAACCAACGGACAGACGAGCTATTCTAGAAGAAGCAGCTGGAATTGGAGGGTTGCACGTTCGAAGACATGAAGCGGAACTTAGATTAACTGCTGCAGAAAATAATTTAAAAAAAGCTGATGACATTATGAAACAAATTGAAAATCAGTTAAAGAATCTGCTTAAACAAGCAGAAGAGGCATCAAAATATAAAACAATTTCTACAGATATTCAAAATCTTGAAGCAAAACTAGTTTTTTTTCAACATAAGGATGTTGAGGTAAATATTCAACAGGCAAGTGAAGAGTTGGGTGAAGTTGAAGATGAAATTAGCGCTGTAAATATTGATAAAAATTTTAACGAAAATTCTCTAAAAGAAGAAAGTCAAAATTTAAATCCTCTTAGAGATGAAAACGCTCAATTAAACGCCAAATTACAAAGACTGAACCTAGAGTTTGAACAAATTAATGAGGAAGAAAATAGAGCTAAAAATGAAATTGAAAAAATTAAAAAAGAAATCAAACAATTGTACATTGATACTGATAGAGAAAAACAAATAGTAAATGATGCCTCCTCTAATGAAAAAAGGCTTGTCAAAGAAAAAGAGGAAATTGTTGAATTAGATAAAAATTATATTGATATCGAACAAAAGGCACACAAATCATATCAGGAAGCTTTAGAAAATTTAAATGTAGAACAGGCATCTTTAAACGAACTTTCGGAAAAAATTTTTTCTGAAATAAGTGGTGTAGAACTAAAAAAAATAAAAGATAAAGCTGACAATTGTTTGTTTGGAATGATTGAAATCAACAATAATTTTAAAAATATACTCGAGAATCTGTCTCAGCTAACAAAGGAGGATATTGAAAACAAATTTAGCTCTTTATATGAAGAAACAAATGGCCTAGAAAAAAAACTTTCAAATTTTTCAGAAGAACTTACGGCTTCCAGTGAAAATGATGGCTTAAGTATCGAATTAGCTAATCAATTAAAAGATGATTTTAATAATAAAATTAAAACTATTTCTGATCTTCAAGAAAAATATGCTTCTCGTTTAGGTAAATATGAAACTATTAAACAAGACAGTATTAAAAGAAAAGAGAGATTACTGAGCATTGAAAATGAAATTAAAAATTGGAACGATTTAAAACAAAGTTCAGAAGCAAAGCTACAAGAACTTAATCAAAGATTAAAAGAAAATGAGACTTTGCTTAATATTGAGGAAGTAAAACCTGAAACAATTGCAGAAAAAAAAGGTACCTACTTACAAAATATTAAGAATATTGAAGAAGATATTGCAGAACTAAAAAATAAAATAAAAACGAAAGAAGAAAATATTAAAAATATTAATCAAAAACTTTACGAAATAAACGATACAGTTCTTGGTATCACAGAAAGAAAAGTTAGATCTCAAACAATCTTGGAAGGACTAAAAACTAAAAAAAAAGAAATTGAACTCAAATCATTAAGTGATTTTAAACATAGTATTGATGAACTTCCAAACTTTGCAAACATAGATCCTGAAGAAAATATTGAAATTGAAAAAATCGACTCTCAAATTCAAAAACTCAAAGATCAAAGAGAAAGAATGGGTGCAGTAAATTTAAGAGCTGATAACGAAACCCAAGAATTACAAGACCAAATAGACAAAATGATGAATGATCGTAAAGATCTGGTTCAAGGAATACAAAAACTAAAAAGCTCGATTAATGATCTGAATCAAAAAGGAAGAGAAAGATTATTAGATGCATTTGAAAAAGTAAGTAGAAAATTTAATGATGTTTATACAAAATTATTTGCTGGTGGTAATGCAAGACTAGAACTAATAGAGTCTGACGATCCATTAGAAGCTGGATTAGAAATGATGGTTAGTCCTCCAGGAAAAAAATTGCAATCAATTACCCTTCTATCTGGGGGTGAGCAAGCTCTCACGGCTATGGCTCTAATATTTGCAGTATTCTTAATTAACCCCGCTCCTATTTGTATTTTAGACGAAGTAGATGCTCCACTAGATGATGCCAATGTAACAAGATTTTGCGCATTGTTAGATGAACTGTCCAATATTACAGACACAAAATTTGTAGTTATCACTCACCACGCCCTAACGATGTCTAGAATGAGCCGCTTATATGGAGTAACGATGGCCGAAAGAGGAGTCAGTCAACTTGTTGCCGTTGATTTAGAAAAAGCAGAAGAAATGGTTGCCTAACTACCTCAAGTTGAAATGAAAGATATAAAAGATCTAAGTAAAAAATTAGAAAAATTTATTCCAAAAGATAAAAAAGAAGTAACGAAAAATACATCTTCCTTGGGTATCGCGATGAGATTAAGTAGCGAGTTAGTTGCTGCAGTTTTTGTCGCAAGTGTCATTGGATATTATCTTGATAAATGGCTTGAAACTAAGCCCTTTTTGTTAATAGTTTTTTTCTTTCTAGGAGCTATTACTGGCATTTTAAATGTTGTGCGAACCTCAAAAATGATTAATAAAGACTGAATTTAAAATTATGGCTACAAATCCAATGACCCAATTTGAAGTTTATTCAATTGGTCCAAAAATTCAAATAGGTAACATTGATATATCATTTACGAACTCTAGTTTATTCATGGTGATAACAGTAGCTCTAATTTCAATTTTTTTTATTTTATCTACACAAAAAAAATCGCTTATCCCTGGAAAAATGCAACTACTTGCAGAAATGATATATGAATTTGTTGCTAAAATGATTAGCGATACAGCGGGTAAGGATGCAAGACCTTATTTTCCCTTCATTTTAAGTTTGTTTTTATTTGTACTAGTCGCCAACATGGTTGGAATGATACCCTATTCTTTTACAGTTACTAGTCACATCATAGTAACTTTCGCGTTAGCTTTTTTTATTTTTATTGGCGTAACAATCATTGGATTTATTAAGCATGGAATTTCATATTTGAAATTGTTTGTCCCATCTGGAGTTCCAGCTGTATTATTGCCATTAATTGTTGTCATTGAAATTATTTCATACTTAAGTCGCCCGATAAGTTTATCGGTGCGATTATTTGCAAATATGATGGCTGGACATACTATGCTCAAAGTATTTGGAGGATTTGTAGTCAGTCTCGGTATTCTCGGTGGTTGGTTACCACTTGGATTTTCTGTTGCACTTACAGGCTTAGAAATATTAGTCGCTTTCTTACAGGCTTACGTTTTTGCAATATTAACGTGCATTTATTTAAACGATGCACTTCACTTACATCACTAACAACAAGGAGGAAAGAAAATGGAACTAGAAGCAGCAAAAATGATTGGAGCAGGATTGGCTGCAATCGCATTAGCAGGAGCAGGGGTTGGCATTGGTACTATCTTTGGTAATTATTTATCAGGAGCAATGAGAAACCCATCAGCAGCTCAAAAACAATTTCCAAACTTACTGCTAGGTTTTGCCTTAGCAGAAGCAACTGGATTGTTTGGATTGGTTGTCGCTTTAATAATACTTTTCGCTTTTTAACTATTAATGGATAAATTTTTAGTATTATTTATCACATTCAGTAGCTCTGCTGCACTAGCAGCAGAGAAAGCGGGTATGCCTCAATTAAACCCTGAGTCCTGGATTCCACAAATATTTTGGTTAGCGCTTACTTTTTCAGTTTTATATCTAGTCATTGCAAAAATTGCACTTCCAAGACTTTCAGAAAGTATTGAACAAAGAGATGATCATATCAGTGATCACATTGATGAAGCAAAAAATTTAAAAAACCAGGCAGAGAAAAAGTATCAAGAATACTTGTCATTAATTGAGAATGCAAAAAAAGAGGCAAAAGATTTAATCAATGAAAATAAAAAAAAGCTTCAAGAAGAATTTGAAAATAAAAAGAAAGAGCTTAATACTAAACTAGAAGTTAAATTAGAAGAAGTAGATAAAGAAATTCAATCTTTTAAAAAAGAAGCTATTCAAAATATTGGATCTATTTCTTCTGAAGTGGCAAGAGAATTGGTACAAAAAATATCTAAAATTGAAGCAAACAAAGCTAGCGTTAATGCTATTGTAGAAGAAGTTTCAAAAAATTATTTAAAGGAGCTAAATTAAATGGATGCAACTTTTTGGGTAGCAGTATCTTTTGTAATATTTTTTGGGTTTCTTATTTACAAAAAAATTCCAGGTATGATTGCAAGCTCTTTGGATGATAAAATTTCAGAGATTACTAAGAAAATTGACGAGGCAGAAAAATTAAAATTAGAAAGCGAACAATTATTAAGCAAATATCAAAATCAATTAGATCATTCTAAAATCGAATGTGATGAAATTCTTTCCAGAGCATCCAAAATGAATGAAGATGAAAGTATTGTTATGGAAGAAAAAATTAAAAACATGCTTGATTCAAAAGAAAAGAATATTACTGAAAAAATCAATCAAGCAAAAAACAATGCTATGAAAGAAGTTAAGCAATTATCAACCATCATTGCTGTAGAAAGTGCAAAAAAATTAATTTCTCAAACTATTGAAAAAAACAAAATTGAGGAAATTAATTTTTCTAGCGTTAAAGAAAACTTAGAAAATCTTAAAAAAAATATTTAAAATTTTTATTTATTGTGAGAGCCATCACAATAAGGTTGATTATTGGTTTTTTTACAATTGCACAAATAATATTCCTTTGTTTCCTCAACTTCAAAATGCATAGATTTAAAATCGGTAGAAACTTTATGTGATCCATCACAAAAAGGCTGTTTTCCTGATAGTCCACAAGTGCACCAAAAATACTTTTTGCCTTTTTCTAAAATTACTTTTTCTGGAGAATTTTTTGTTGTTTTTTGATTATTCATAGTAAAAGTAATTACTCTAAAATTAAATTAAAATGAAGAATAAACTAATTGTAGTTGGATCAGGCTTTGGCGGAATAGCTGCAGCATTGAGAATGCGGGCAAAAGGTTATGAAGTCACATTATTAGAAAAACAGGCAGACTTAGGTGGTAGAGCCAGGGTTTTTACGAAAGATGGTTTCACCTATGACGCTGGACCTACCGTAGTTACCGCTCCCTATTTGTTTAATGAATTATTCTCTCTTTTTAAAAAAAATATAGAGGATTATGTTAAAATTGTTCCTCTTGATCTATGGTATAGATTTGTTTTCAACGATGGCTCAGTGTTTAACTATTCAGGTAATGAAAATGAGATGGAGAGTCAAATTAGCAAGATTTCAAATGATTTGAATGGTTACAAAAAACTTATAACGTTTACAGAAAAAATATTTAACAAAGGATTTGTAGAATTATCTGACAAGCCATTCAATAATTTTTTATTTATGATTAAGCAAATACCAGCTTTGTTAAAATTAAAAAGTTATCAATCTGTTTATCAATTAGTATCTAGTTATATTTCAAATGAAAAATTAAGAAGAATATTTAGTATGCATCCATTACTTGTTGGTGGAAACCCTTTTAGTACCACTGCCATCTATGCCTTAATTTTATTTTTAGAAAAAAAATGGGGAATTCATTATGCGATGGGTGGGACAGGAAAAATAGTAGAAGCATTAGAAAAACTTATGAAAGAAGAAGATATTACAATTTTAAAGAATGCTGAAGTTGTTGAATTTTTAACCAAAAATAAAAAAATAACAGGTATACAATTAAAAAATGGTTCGATTATTAATTGTGATTATTTAATATGCAATTCAGATCCTCCTAACGTTTATAAAAATTTAATTAAATCAAATAATCAATATAATTTTTTATTTAATCAAAAAATTAAAAGAATGAATTATTCTATGGGTTTATTTGTTTATTATTTTGGAAGTAAAAAAAAATATAATAATATTGCCCATCATACTATTTGCTTTGGTGATTCATACCAAGATCACTTAAAAAAAATCTTTGATGATAAAATTTTAACAGATGATATTAGTTATTATTTACATAGACCCACAGCAACCGATCCCAGTATGGCTCCTGAAAATCATGATGCTTTTTACGTCCTTGTGCCAGTTCCAAATAATTTGTCTGGTATTAATTGGAAAGAAAAAGGAGATAGTTTTAAAGAGTTGGTAATTGCAAAAATGGAAAAAACCACTTTGCCAAATTTACGAGAAAATATTGTAAGTGATTTTTATTTAACGCCAGATTATTTTGAACAAGAACTATCAACTTTGCATGGATCTGGATTTTCTATTCAGCCAAAATTTACTCAATCTGCATATTTTAGATTTCACAATCAATCGGAAATTTTTTCTAATATGTTTTTTGTTGGCGCAGGTACACATCCTGGTGCAGGAATGCCTGGGGTTCTCTCCTCAGCAAAAGTATTAGATAAGCTTTTATAAAATGAGAAAACAAAGCTTGTTACATACACATGCTAAATCTTTTAGCTGGGCTGGTTTTTTTTTAAAAAAAACAATTTTTCAACAATGTTCAATGCTTTATGATTTTTGTAGAACAGTTGATGATATTGTAGATGATCATTCAGATCTAAAGATAAAAAAAATTAATTTTTTACATTTTAAAAAACAATTTTTACAAAAAAAATATACATCAAAAATTATCAAGAATATTTGGTACCTGTTAATTAAAGAAAATATTTCTAAAAAAATTATTTTAGATTTATTTGACGGAGTACAATCTGATTTAAAAAGCAAACATATTATTCATGATAAAAAAAATCTTTATATATACTGCTATAGAGTTGCAGGAACTGTGGGTTTGATGATGGCAAAAATACTACAAGTAAAAGATAGGGATTCTTTGCTTGGAGCAATTGACCTTGGTATTGCAATGCAACTTACAAATATTGCTAGAGATGTTAATGAAGATAAAAAAAATAACAGGTATTACATTCGACATAATTTTAATGAGATTAAAAAAATAATTTTTAAAGCAGAATTATTTTATGAAAGTGCTTTTGTTGCTTGTAAAAAAATACCCTTGAGAAGTAGATTGGCTATATTAATTGCAAGAAGAGTTTATAGGCAAATTGGTCGAAAAATTTTGCAAAAAAACAATATCTATAATTATGACAAGTCAGGAAAAATATATGTAAATAATTTTGAAAAACTAGTACAAACAATTTTTTCTTTATTTGATTTATTTTTTTTATTTTTTAAACAAGAAAAACACAGTCATATGAAACTAGAACACAATCTTATAAATACTAAAATAAAATTAAATGAAAGAATTTGACTATATAATTCTTGGCGGTGGACTGTCAGGACTATCTCTGGCATATCACATGCACAAGCTTGGTTGTTTGCAATACAAAACTCTATGTATTTTAGAAAAAAGAAACAAATATGATAGAGATAAAAATTGGTCTTACTGGGATTTTGATAATAATCTTTTTTCAAAGTGCGTAATTAAAAGCTGGAATAAATTTAATGTTATTTGGAAAAACCAAAAACTAGACATAGATTGCAAACATAGCCCCTATCGGACTATTGATTCAAAAAAATTCTATAATTTTATCCTTCAAAATTTAAATAAGAATAAAAATATTAAAATTGTCAATAACTGTAAAATTTTAAATATTAAAAAAAATATTATTAAAACTAATAAAGACTTATTTTTAGGAAAAATAATTTTTGACAGTCTTGTAAAAACAAAACCTAGTAAATCCTCAATTTATCAACATTTTTTTGGTGTAGAAATTGAAACAAAAAAAGAAGTTTTTAACAAAAAAATTTTAGATCTTATGAATTTTGATTGTAAGCAAGATAATGGTTTGCATTTTTTTTATATCCTTCCTTTCACTAACAAAAAAGCACTGATAGAAACAACCTGGTATTCTAATAAAATTAAAACAAAGAAAGAGTACCAAGATGAAATTCAAACATATCTAGAATTACATAATATCGAAGGGAAGATCACTTTTACAGAATTTGGCGTTATACCTTTAAATTTTCAGAATACTAATTATGCAACAAACATACATGTGCCCATTGGGACGGCAGGAAATTTAACAAGATTAAGTACTGGCTATACATTTCAGGCTATTCAAACATTCAGTCAATCACTAGCATTATCCTTAAAACAATATAAAAAAATTATCATACCATCTGCTAGACCGAAAAAATATAATTTCTTAGATGAGATATTGTTACATGTTATTAGAAATAATCCTAAACGGATGCCCTCTATCTTTTTTAATTTATTTAAAAAAAACAAACCGAAAACAATTATTAATTTTTTAACTGACAGGAGTAATTTTATAGAAGATATTAAAATTATTTCTACAATGCCTATAATCCTTTTTACAAAAACTTTATTTCAGTATGTACTAAGATGGAAAAAATAATTATGACTAAAAGCTTGCTAGATACTAATATCAAATTGAAACAAAAATTTTATTTTCAATTTTTATTTTATTTAGGACTGGTTATATTGTCTATTTCTATTAATTATTTTTCAGAACTCAAAAGTAATTTTTATTTAATTATATGTTTTTTTTTACTTGCGACTGTTGGGGTTTCTCATGGATCTCTTGATAATCAAAAAGGAAAATTATTATTTCAAAAGAAGTTTAATAAACATTGGCCACTTATTTTTTATTCTTTGTATATTGCAACTAGCCTTTTAGTATTGCTAATTTGGCTAAACTTTCCTCTACTTTCAATTATATTCTTTTTTATTGTAGCCTCATTTCATTTTGGACATGAAGATCTGGAATTATTCATTAATAAAAACTTTTTCTTAAATCGACTAATTTATTTTTTTAGGGGTCTACTTGTAATATCGGCACCACTTTATTTAAATAATCAAGAGACAGCAAATTTTATTGATATTTTATTGCTTGGTATTGATACATGGAATTTTAATCCCGAATTTTTTTATTATTTATTTTACTTGAATTTATTTATTCTCATTTCTCTACAAATTTTATATTTGTATTTAAAATTATTAAATTTCAGATATTTTTTAATTATTTGTATAGAGAATTTATCAATAATATTAATCTTTAATTACCTACCTCTTATATTGGCTTTTACAATTTACTTTTGCTTCATGCACTCGTCTAAACACATATTGTCATTAGCTAATGAACTAGATGCAAATGACTTAAATCAAGGATTAAAAAGGTTTCTGGTTCTTTCATTGCCATTAACAATGGCTACTTTTTTAATTGCGGTGATAATGTTATTTTATTTAAGTAATGATTTCTCTATTAGTAACGCAATGTTAAAAATAATTTTTATTGGACTTGCATCACTTACATTGCCTCATATTATGTTAGAATATATTTATGGAAGAACAAAAAAAAGATAATCAATTAAAAATTTATTTGGCTAGTCCAAGAGGTTTTTGTGCGGGCGTTGATCGAGCGGTTGAAATTGTAAAAAAATCTCTGCAAAAATTTGGAGCGCCAATATATGTGCGCCATGAAATAGTACATAACAAGCATGTTGTGCAAGAACTTAGGGAAATGGGAACAATTTTTGTAGATGAGCTTGATGATATCGAGGACACTAGCAGACCTGTAATTTTTTCTGCTCATGGTGTGGCCAAAAAAGTAGTTGATGATGCAAAATTTAAAAATTTACTTTATATTGACGCAACTTGCCCTCTTGTATCAAAAGTGCATCGAGAGGCAGAGCAGCTAAATAGACAAGGCTACCACATTTTTTTAATTGGACATGAAAATCATCCAGAAGTTATTGGAACCATGGGTCAAATCGATAACAATAATATTGAACTCATCCAAAATAAAAAAGACGTAGAAACAATTTTACTCATAAAGGAAAAAAAATATGCATACATTACCCAAACAACTCTATCTATTGATGATACAGAAGAAATAATTCAAAGTTTGCAAAATAAATTCCCAACAATCAAAGGGCCAATAAAAGAAGATATTTGCTATGCCACAACCAATAGACAAGCTGCCGTAAAATTAATTGCTCCAAAGTGCGATCTATTTCTAATTATTGGAAGTAGAAATTCATCTA
>Ga0255755_1000326_pt1 | contig 50908 bp, 43 predicted proteins | sample 011ome_18_FD_179955 | JGI IMG/M metagenome (GOLD analysis project Ga0255755, IMG submission 179955) | Coastal salt marsh microbial communities from the Groves Creek Marsh, Skidaway Island, Georgia - 011501BT metaG (version 2) | ecosystem: Environmental > Aquatic > Marine > Intertidal zone > Salt... | reverse complement strand
AAAATAAAAAAAATAGAGTTGTGCTCTCTTATAATTGGAAATTACGATCTCTGACTAATTATTTGCAACAGCTTGAGATGGAGTCACTTGGCAAGGAAGCAAATCCTAAATCAATTTTTAAAGAAACTGGCCAGTCAATATTTGGTGGTTTTGGCTCAACCGCCCAACACTCATACTTTCAATTACTACATCAGGGTACCGCGGAATTTTGTACGGATATTATTTATTCAACATCATCCATTAGCCCCTTGTCTTCCGCTCAAGCAAGAGGGCAGGCTTCCTTGCTCTCTTCGGATTTTAAGACATCAAATAACATTCTTGAAAAAACTAATAGCAACTCTCCTGTTAATTTGTTCCATATGAATAAGCTTTCTCTTCCTGGACTTGGTTTTTTACTAGCAACTTGGGAGCATAGAGTTTTCATAACGGCAAGCATGCTACAAATTAATCCCTTTGATCAATATGGAGTTGCTGCAGGTAAAGTAGTTGCAAAGAAATTTCTTAGTTGATGGCTTTAGATTTAAAACAAGTCCCCAACACGCCTGGAATATATAAATTTTTTTCTAAAAATAAAATTATATATATTGGAAAAGCAAAAGATTTAAAAAAAAGAGTTTCTTCATATTTTGGCAAAGCGTTCAAAGATCGTAAAACACAACAAATTAAAATTCTTACAGATAAGATTGAAACTTTTTCAACAATCACTGAGGCTGAGGCTCTCCTGTTAGAACAATCTTTAATCAAGGAGAATTTACCTAGATTCAATATTCTTTTACGGGATGATAAGACATATCCATATGTACATTTTTCAATGGCCCATAAATATCCGAGCATTAGCATGAAGAGATCAAAACATGCTGTGTCAAAGAATTATTTTGGCCCTTTCATAAGCGCTCAAGCAGTAAAATCAACCATCAAAGATATACAAAAGATTTATCAAATTAGAAATTGTAGTGATAACACTTTCAATAATAGATCTAGACCATGCATTGAACATCAAATGCAAAGATGTTCTGCTCCATGTGTAAACTTAATTTCTGAGCTTAGCTATAAGGTAGATATTGAGTCCTCGCAGCATTATTTATCATCCTCAGGCAAACAAACAAAATCATTAATGATGGTTCAGATGCAAAAATTTGCTGAACAACAAGAATTTGAAAGAGCAAATGAGGTTAAAAAAAGAATTGAAAGCTTAGATCTTCTGCATCAAGAACAGTCATTCAATAGCTCTTTAAGCAGCGTTGACTTTTTTGCATGCGTATCTAAATTAGATAGAACAGGAGTATGCATTTTATCAGTGAGAGATGGCAAGATTAGAGGCACTAAAACCCATTATCTAAAGGGCAATCAATTGAATGATATAGATAGTTTATTTCAAACTTTAATATTTTCTTATTATCAGAATAGCTTTTCTCTGCCTGAGAAAATTATTTTAAATGTTAAGCCCCAGGATATCACGTTAATCAAACAAGCAGTCAAGCTTAAATTTAAGAAACAAATTTTAATTTCAACAACTATCAATTCAAATGTTACAAGAATAGCCAAATTAGGAAAATTAAACGCTAATCAAGTCATTGAAAATAGAATAAATCAATCTGATAGATATTCATTTGCTTTAGGGGATCTTGCATCTAATTTGGCTATTTCAAAAAAACATCTAACAATTGAAGGTCTAGATATTAGTCATCATGGTGGTCAGCATGCTGTGGCTTCAATTGTAAGGTTTTCTGCACAAGGGCCTGACAAATCAAATTATAAACTCTTCAACATACCAAAAGAATTAGCAGGCAATGATCTTGGTTCAATTAAACATGTTCTTGAGAGAAGGGCCAAGAGAGCGAATGTTAACCCATTGCCAAATATTATTTTAGTTGATGGTGGAAAACTTCAACTTGAAGCAGCGTGGAGCACTTTTAATGCTGTGTTTAAAAAGCCACCCATGATACTTAGTATTGTAAAGGGCTCCAAAAGAGTTAGATCAACAGAAACAATTCTCTCTCAAGATGGAATTATAGAAATGCCCAAGGAAAGTGCTGGTTTTATATTGCTTCAACAAATCCGTGATGAGTCGCATAGATTTGCAATTTTAAGCAATAGAAGAAAAAAAAATAAAACTATCAAATATTCCTTGCTTGATAAAGTTTCAGGATTGGGTCCTGCAAAAAAAAGAAAACTACTCAAGCATTTTAAGTCTCTAAAACAAATTAAGGCCGCTAATGTTGATGATCTCTGTATGGTTGATGGAATAAGTATTAAACTTGCATTAAATATAAAGAAATTTTTAAGCAAATGAATTTAGTAATTCAATTTTTAACATACTCTAGAATTATTATAGGACCAATAATTTTTTTCTTGATTGTATATTTTGATATGTATGGACTTGGTTTGATTTTATTTTGTTTTGCAAGTTTTACAGATTTCTTTGATGGTTTTCTGGCACGAAGACATAACCTTACTTCCGAGCTAGGCGAAATTCTTGATCCAATTGCGGATAAAGTGCTGCTTGTATTTTCACTAATTTCAATTTCTTTTTTAGCTCAATCTATTCCTGTCGCTTTCATGAGTTGCGCTCTTATTGCAAGAGAATTTTGGGTATCGGCATTAAGAGATTTCAATTCTCGAAATATGAATGCATCTGCAACCAAGGTTACATTTATAGCAAAACTTAAAACCACTACTCAATTTGTGGCGATATTTCTATTTTTATTTTCTTTCTATTCTGGAAATATTTTTGTTCAATTTATTGCGAACTTTGTATTATTTTTAAGTCTAATTCTTTCTATTCAATCTGCGTTAAAATATTCAATTGATACTTTTAAGCAATAGGATTTTTCGACCATATCATCATCTAAGTTATAGTCTTAAATAACAATAATATATAATGTATACATGAAAATTGCTGTAATAAGTGGTGGTTTTGATCCTATCCATTCAGGCCATCTTGAGTATATTAATTCCGCAGCTTTACTTGGAGATAAATTAGTTGTTTGTCTAAATAGCGACGACTGGTTAGCAAAAAAGAAAGGTAAATTTTTTCTACCATTTTATGAAAGAAAGATTATTTTAGAGAATATTAGAGCAATAGACCATGTCATAGATTTTGATGATGATGATTCTGGCTCAGCTTCAAATGGTCTCATTAAAGTTAAAGAAATGTTTCCTGGTAAAAAGATTATTTTTTGCAATGGGGGAGATAGGACTGAAAATAATATATCTGAAATGAGGGTAGATGAAGTAGAGTTTAATTTTGGAGTTGGTGGAAATGAAAAAAGAAATTCTAGTAGCTGGATTTTAAAAGAATGGAGCGCACCATCAACCAGAAGAAGGTGGGGAAAATTTTTTGATCTTTTTCAAGATGATTATGTAAAGGTTAAAGAACTTGTAGTCAAACCAAATCAAGGGATGAGTTTTCAGCGGCATTTCAAAAGAAATGAATCTTGGTTAGTTTCGTCAGGAAAGTGCGAAGTGATCTATAGTAAATCTGATCCATCAAAAACTGAAACTGTAACCCTTAGACAGGGCGATAGATTTTATGTTCCTGTTAAGGGGTGGCATCAAATTACAAATCCTTTTAGTGAAGAGTGCCGCATTATTGAGATTCAGTATGGGGAAGAAACTAATGATGAGGATATAGAAAGGTTATATTACTATCAAGATTAGAGATTCATCTAAAAGATTGTGTTGAAAATAGAATATACTACCTTTTTTTGGCTGGATGGCAGAGTGGTCATGCAGCGGCCTGCAAAGCCGTTTACGCCGGTTCGATTCCGGCTTCAGCCTCCATGAGTTCAAAGAAGAAACAAATTTATGATAACAGGAATTATTTTAGCTAGAGGGGGATCCAAAGGAATTCCAAATAAAAATATCCTCCAAGTTGGCGGTAAGCCTCTTATTGCTTGGAGTATCGAGCATTCACTTGAAGCCAAAAATATTGACTCAACTTGGGTCAGCTCTGATTCTCAAGAAATATTAGATATTGCAAAGCAATATGGAGCTAAGACCATAGAGAGACCTCTAGAACTATCAACTGATATCGCATCATCAGAAAGCGCTTGGCTACATTCAATAGATGAAATTGAAAATCGTGAAAAAAGTATTGATCTTGTCGTTGGTTTGCAGCCAACATCGCCTATTAGACATCCAAGCGACCTAGATCAGTCTATTTCACTTATAAATCAAGAGGGATATGATTCAATATTGTCAGTTTCAAAGGCTGCTGATCGTTTTATATGGCATATGAAAAATGGTGAACCAGAAGCCTTAAACTACGATTTCAAAAATAGAAAAATGCGTCAAAATATTAAAGAAACTTTTATTGAAAATGGCTCTTTCTATATTTTTAAACCCTCTTTTCTAAAACAATATAAAAACCGTTTAGCTGGAAAAATTGGCTTTTTTGAGCTTGAGCATTTTAAAATGTTTCAAATTGATGAAATAGAAGACATTCGTTTTTGTGAAATGATTATGAAAGAGTATTTATAGCTTATGATTATCTTAATTTATCGAAATTGCATTATTAAACTTATCTAAAATGAAGAATAATAAAGAAAAATCTTCAATTTATACTAAATTACTTAGTTCATTTTCATATCGGGCTGAATTAATTAATAATTCCTCTGAGAGCTTAGCGAATCAAATTCTTAATATTGCTGAATTAACTGAAAAAGCAATCAAAAATGGAAATAAGATCTTGTTTTGTGGAAATGGAGGCAGTGCAGCAGAGGCTCAACATATGGCTGCTGAATACTGTGCTACTCTAGATCATACTAGACCAAGAAAAGGCATGGCTGCAATAGCGCTCACAACTGATAGCTCTTTTATAACAGCTTGGACAAATGATTTTGGTTTTGAAGATGTTTTCAAGAGGCAAGTAGAGACTCTTGGTCAGCCAAAAGATATTTTAATGGCCTATTCAACTAGTGGTAATAGTGAAAATATTCTACGCGCAGCTTGCGCTGCTCAAAAAATAGGCATAACTGTTATTCTCTATACAGGAGATCATGAAAAGACTAAGATTGAAAAATATGCAGACATTATTTTTAAGTCCCCATCATCAAGCACACCTATTATTCAAGAATTTCATACAATTGCTGGTCATGAGATTTGTTCTCTAGTTGAGGAGCACCTGCTTTAATTTAATATAGCATTTGATTATGGCCATGCTAACCAATTTTACTATTCATCCCACCTCCTCAATCAAGCAAGCTCTATTGCGTTTAGATAAAAATAAACATGGAATTATTTTGATTATAAGCAAATCATCTAAACTCATTGGTGTTGCAACTGATGGAGATATTCGGAGGAAGTTAGTTTCAGATTGCAAGATTTCAGATGCCATCAAGAATTGCATGAATACAGATTTTGTTTCTGTTAATTTAACCACTCCCAGGGAATCCGTCATTAAAAAATTCGATAATAATATTAAGGTAATTCCTGTACTAAATTCAAAAGGTATTCTGCAAAAGATATATACTTTGAATGATTTTCCAGTTGCTCCTGAAAAATCAAATTATTCTAGAGCTAAGGCTCCTGTAAGGATAAGTTTTGGTGGAGGCGGGTCTGATCTAACTCATTTCTTTGCTAAACAAAAGGGCGCAGTAATTAATGCAACTGTTTCTTTGTATAGTCATGCCATATTAAAAAAACGTAATGACAAAAAAGTAATTATTTCCTCAGCTGATTTAAACTCAGAAATTAAGGCATCTAATATAAAAGCGGCTTTAAAAATAAAAACTGACCTAAGCCTTATTCAATCTGTTTTAAAACTAATCGACCCAGACTTTGGCTTTGAACTACAAATCTATTCTGATTTTCCACATAGTTCTGGTCTAGGGGGATCTTCAGCAGTCTCAGCAGCAATCTTGGGTTGCTTTAATGAATTCAAGGCGGACCCTTGGAGTGATTATGAGATGGCTGAAATTGCTTATCAAGCTGAAAGGCTGAGTTTGCAAATCTCAGGCGGTTGGCAAGATCAATATGCTTGTACATTTGGGGGATTTAATTTTATGGAATTCACATTGGATGATAATTTAGTTCATCCATTACGATTAACGAATAAAACTAAATTAGAGCTAGAACAAAGTCTTGTTTTATGCGATACGGGTATATCCCATAACTCAGGGAACATTCATGATGATCAAAAGATTTCAATGTCTGAGAAAAAAATTCATGATCTAGTGAAACTAAATGTTGAAAATACTCACAAAATTAAAAATAAAATTTTAAAGGGTAATTTAGATGATTTTGCAAAATTATTAGATACAGCATGGCAATTTAAAAGACGATTTAGTTCAAAAATAAGCAATAAAAAACTTGATAATATTTATTCTGGTGCCAAGAAAAATGGTGCCGTAGGAGGTAAACTACTGGGTGCTGGCGGAGGGGGATTTTTTATCTTTTATGTTAAGCCATTCTTTCGGTCGAAATTAGTTAAATATTTGAAAAGTAAAAACCTAGATGTAGTAAATTTTTCTTTTGATGAAAATGGTCTACAGTCTTGGAAATTTAGAGAATAATCTGAAAATCAATTAATTAGCAAACACAAAAAAATATGTTAGTAGGGCATCATGCAATCAGCAATCAAAGAATTTTTATAATTGCTGAGATTGGTAATAATCATAACGGTAGTTTTGATTCAGCTATTGATTTGATTGATAAGGCTTATGATTCTGGAGCAGATTGCGTTAAGTTTCAGCTTAGGCATATTGATGAGGTATATAGATCAAGATCAATAAATAAAACTGGTGAGGACCTTGGAACAGAATACGTAATAGACTTATTAAAAAAATTTGAACTCCCTACTCAAGATCATTTCAGATTAAATGATTATTGCAAATCAAAAGGCATTACTTATTTGTGTACTCCATGGGACTCAAAAAGCGTGGATATTCTTGAAGAAATTGGTGTACCTGCATATAAAGTTGCTTCAGCTGATTTAACGAACTTGCCATTAATTCAATACATTTCAAAGACACAGAAACCAATGTTCCTTTCTACTGGGATGAGTTCATTGGAGGAGATATCTAATACAGTTCAATACTTAAAAGAATTGAATTCAGAGTTTGTGCTTTTGCATTGTAATAGCACCTATCCCGCACCAATAGATGATATAAACTTAAAATTTATCAATACCTTAAAAGATCTTCATAATAATATTGGCTATTCTGGCCATGAAAGAGGTATAAATATAACCCTAGCAGCCGCGGCTATGGATATATGCTTAATTGAAAGACATTTTACAACTGATCGCTCATTAGAGGGCCCAGACCATGCTGCTAGCTTGACACCAAGTGAATTTAAAAACATGGTTGAAGCAGTAAGAGAAATACAAAGATCAATTGGAAGCGGAGTGAGAACCCTTTCACAGGGAGAAATGATTAATAGGGAGAACCTCTCCAAAAGCTTAGTTGCATCAAGGGATTTACATGCGGGAAAAAAAGTTAGCATAGAAGATATCAAGGTTCGTAGCCCAGGACAGGGATTAAATCCCCAGTTTATCAATCAGCTTATTGGAACCACAATTGATCGCAATATCAAGGAAGAGGATTATTTCTTTCAATCAGATATTTCTAAAAATTTAACAATTCCTAAAAAATATTCTTTTTCTAGGCCATGGGGTATTCCAGTTCGTCACCACGATTTTAATCAATTTGATGGACTTATCTCCCCCGATCTATATGAATTTCATCTTTCTTATTCTGATTTAGATCTTAATTTGTCTGATTACTTCGAGGGAGAGTATCAATCTGGATTTGTAATTCATGCTCCTGAATTATTTGAAAATAGTCATTTACTAGACCTTGCTGCAGCAGATCAAGAATATCTCAAGATTTCCCTTAGAAATATGCAACGTGTAATCAATTTAACTAGAAATTTCAAAGAATATTTTCCTAATACTCCCAAACCTTTGATTGTTACTAATATTGGTGGTTTTTCAATGGATGAAAACTTTTCATCTGAACGAGTATCTTCATCGTATAAAATATTTCAAGATTCACTTGAAAAATTAGATATGGATGGAGTTGAGCTTATTCCCCAAACCATGGCGCCGTTTCCATGGCATTTTGGAGGTCAAAGGTTTCAAAATTTATTTGTCCATCCAGATGAAGTGGTCAATCAATGCCAAGAACTGAATTTAAGACTTTGTTTTGATGTCTCTCACTCAATGCTCACTTGTAATCATTTTAATTATGATTTTTATGACTATTGTAAAGTGGTTGGACCCTATGCTGCTCATTTGCACATAGGTGATGCTAGTGGAAATAATGGTGAGGGTTTGCAGGTTGGAGAGGGGGAAATAGATTTTTTAAAAATGTCCAAAATCTTAAATGAAGTTTCACCTAATGCTTCATTTATTCCTGAGATATGGCAAGGACATAAAAATCATGGAGAAGGCTTCTGGATTGCATTAGAAAAACTAGAAAATTTTTTTAATGCTTAATTTCTGGTATTCGTTTTAGTATTGAAATGTTAAATAAAGCCTTATTCCTTGATCGTGATGGAGTGATCAATCATGACCTTGGATATGTTCATAAAATCTCAGATCTAATTTTTATAGATGATATTTTTAGATTAACTAAAATTGCCCAAAAAAATAATTATCTTATTATTGTTATCACAAATCAGGCTGGTATAGCTCGCGGCAAATACACAGAAGATGATTTTTTAGAATTCACGAATTGGATTAAACATAAGTTTTCTGAAAATGGTGTAGACCTAGCACGAACTTATTACTGCCCACATCATCCTAATTTTGGTAATCAATATTATAAAAAAGTATGCTCTTGCAGGAAGCCTGGTTCATTATTATTTCTTCAAGCCCATGAAGAGTTTAATATAGACATGCAAGAATCAATCATGATCGGTGATAAATTAAGTGACCTTGAGGCAGCAAAAAATGCAGGAGTAGGAAGGCTATTACTATTCTCACAGAATACTAATCACGACTTTGAGACAATTACATCCCTCTCAATGGCTATTGAAAAAATATTTTAATAAGTAGATATTTTTCGTTACATAGAGCTTAATTACAATGCATCAGTTGAACTAATCTTATATAATTAGCTTTGTTAATTCTAATAGACGTCACATGAAAGTTTGCATAATTGGTTCAGGCTATGTTGGTTTAGTTACAGGTGCTTGTTTGGCAGATATGGAGAATGATGTTGTATGCTTAGACATAGATATAAATAAAGTTGAATCACTTAGAGCCGGCCTAATACCTATATATGAACCAGATCTAGAAAACTTAGTTAATAAAAATATTCGAAATGGATTCCTTAAATTTGAGTCCTTATATGAAAACGTAACTGATGCTGAAGTTTTCTTTATTTGTGTTGATACTCCTAATGATAAAAATCAACAGCCGAATTTAAAAAACTTACATTCTGTGTGTGAAAGCTTATGTAATTCTCTTACAAAAAATGCAATTATAGTTCTTAAATCTACTGTCCCACTTGGAACAAATCATAGTGTTGCGAATATTTTCAATGCCAAACTTCCAAAAAATATATCAGTTGATATTGTTTCTAATCCTGAGTTTTTAAGAGAGGGATCTGCCGTAAATGATTTTATGAGACCAGAAAGAATTATTATTGGCTCTAATTCAAATCATTCAATTGAAGTGCTCAATGAGTTATATAGACCATTTAGCAGGAAATCAGATAAATTAATAATCATGTCACCAGCCTCAGCAGAACTTTCTAAATATGCAGCAAATGCATTCTTAGCAACAAAAATTAGTTTTGTTAATGAGATGGCATTAATAGCAGAAAAGATTGATGCTAATATGCATGAAGTTAGAGAGGGATTAGGCTCAGATTCTAGAATCGGAGATCAGTTCCTTTATGCTGGTTTAGGCTATGGAGGTTCATGTTTCCCAAAAGATCTTGATGCATTAATTAGTTTTCAAAGTGACAATAATATTCAATCAAACATCCTGAAGGCAGCACATACCCAAAATAGAGCTATGGAAAATTTCTTTTTTACCAAGATAATGGATTGTTTTGATGATCCATCAAAAACTAGACTTTTATTTTGGGGGACTTCGTTTAAACCTAATACTGATGATATTAGAGAGTCTATTGCCATTAAATTAATTGCTCGTTTTGTAGATAAATTTCACTCCATTGGCGTTTATGATCCAAAGGCGCTAGAGAAATCAAAAGTAGAGCTCGAAAAATACAATAATCTTGTTTTTCTTAAAGATAAATATGATGCAATTGAGACATATGATGCTTTAATAATTTGTACTGAGTGGAAAGAGTTTTGGAATCCAGACTTTAAAAAATTAAAGAAAATTAGATCCAAGATTATTCTGGATGGAAGAAATATTTTAGATAAGCATCAAGTCATTGAAAATGAACTAACTTATATTGGTATAGGCACATAACCATTACCTCTATGTCAGCTAAAAATCAGAAAGTAGTGTTTATCCCACTTGAAATAGTATCAAGGGAACTTGATTACAAAACTATCCTTGCTGCATTAATAGCTCAGCCAGATGTCTATTGTTTCGTTGGACAGCATAATTTGCTAAACAAACTTCTCAAGTCTGTAAGAGGCGGAGTTTATTTCGGAAAGAATATTTTTCCTGAGAGATTCCCTTGCTCGATGACTCATTACAATCTTTTAAAAAAACAAGGCCATTCCCTTGCTTTTTATCATGAGGAAGGTGGTGTCTTAGCTGGAAGTGAGAAAGATTGGAAAATTGAATTAAGTAGGCAGATTGATCCTGCATATTTATCCAATGATGATGCAATATTATGCTGGGGGGAATATCAATATAATTTTTATAATTCTGTCTCTCCTGATCATAAACCATCTATCCATAATGTTGGTTGCCCAAGATTTGACTTAGGAAAAGGGAGTGAAATATCTGAGCTATTAAACCAAACTTCTCGAGTAGATGAATCAGGGTATATATTATTTAATACAAACTTTGCTGCAATGAACCATCATATTGATAATTTGACGTGGTTTAATAACACCTTAAAAAAAGATAATAGCTTGCAACATACATTAAACACAATCTCTATATATGGTCAAACCATGCAGGTTCTTGGAAATTTTCTAGAAATGATTGCTTTAGTTGTAGCTGAATTTCCCAATAAAAAATTTTTTTTGAGGCCACATCCCAGTGAAAATTTATCATTTTATAATGGCATTTTAAGTAGCTTCAAAAATTTAGAAATTGTCAGAGACTACACAGCTATAGAATGGATTCATAGATGTGATTTGTTGATTCAAAATGGATGTACAACTTCTTTAGAGGCGTATTTTATGAATAAAAAAATTATAAGTTTTTATCCATTTGAAAATAAAAGCAATGTAAATATTACTAGAGGAATAGGCATTGGCACGCAAAAAGCTAGTGAAGTGATTGAGGTGATTAAAAATTTGAACAAATATCCAATACAAAACTCTGACTTAAAAGGTATCTCAAAATTAATAGCTAACTTTGAATCAACCCAATCTTCATTTCAAAAGATATGCCAAATTATAAATAATATGCTGGACTCAAAGAAGGGTGAATCTTTCAGCATGCTTCAAATTAAAGCATATGCTTTCATTCATACAGGGTTTATAAGAATTAAAGAGCTTGGTAAATTTATATCTCCCACAAAGAAAAAAAACATTAAGTACTTTAATTCAAATTTTCCTGGCTTTAATCATCAACAGCTTGAAGAAAAAGTTGCTGTAATAGAGAACATTTTGAACAAAGACCTTGAATTAACTTATGTTAATAAAGATTTATTTATAATTACCGAGCAAACTAATTCAAAAAGCAATAAATGAAGTTATCAAAAAAAACAAAAATCTCTGTGATTGGACTGGGCTATGTGGGATTGCCTCTGCTCGTAGAATTTTCAAAAAAATTTGATGTAGTTGGATTTGATATTAATTCTAAGAGAGTAAAAAACCTCAAAGCTGGCCATGATGAAACGCTGGAAGTTAGTCCAAATAAGCTATTAAAGATTAAAAATAAAATCTTCGATAAAGAAAATGCTTTAAAAAATCAAAATTTTTATATTGTTACCGTTCCTACTCCAATTAATAGAAAAAAAAATCCAGATCTTACTGCCCTAAGAAATGCCTGTAAAATCATTGGAAAATATATTCAGAAGGGGAGTTATATAATCTTTGAATCAACAGTTTATCCCGGTTTGACCGAAGAAATTTGCATTCCTATTCTAGAATCTACTTCAGGCCTAAAAATAAATGTTGATTTTAATGTTGGGTATAGCCCAGAAAGAATTAATCCTGGAGATAAGACTCGTACTCTCTCATCAATTACGAAAGTTGTAAGCGCATCTAACCCAAAGGCTTTAATAATTATTGATGAGTTGTATAAAAAGATTATCAAGGCAGGAACTTTTAAAGCTCAATCAATTAAGGTAGCAGAGGCAGCTAAAGTAATTGAAAATACTCAAAGAGATATCAACATTGCATTGATGAATGAGCTATCAAATTTGTTTTCAAAAATGGAAATTGATTTTTCTGAAGTGCTCAAAGCATCAAATACTAAATGGAATTTTTTAGATTTTAAGCCAGGCCTTGTTGGAGGCCATTGCATCGGTGTTGATCCATATTATTTAACTTTTAAAGCAAAGCAAATTGGGTTTAATCCAAAAATGATTTTAGCAGGAAGAGAGACCAATGAGATGGTTCCTAAAGTTATTTCTGACAATTTGATAAATCACATGCAAGAAAGGGGAGTAAAAACCTCTTCTGCAAGAGGGTTGATTTTAGGAGCGACCTTCAAAGAAAACTGCCCAGATTTTAGAAATTCTAAGGTCGATGATTTAATCATCTGTTTAAAAAAATCATTTAAGAATATTGATTTATATGATCCATACTTCTCTTCTAAAACTCATAAAAACCATTCTAAGAGAGAATATTTTAAGTCTTTGCACCATGTTCAACAATCTAAATATGATTTTATTATAATAGCAGTGGCCCACAAAGAATTCCTCCAACTAATCGATCGATTTTTTACCCCTAGTTTGCATCATGAAACTTTTATATATGATTTAAAGGGCATTCTTTCATCTACAGATAGAAATTTAACACTATGAAAAAGGTCTTGGTTACAGGTTCATCAGGGTTTATTGGTTATCATTTATCTGCATATCTTTTAAGCAAAAACTTTTTCGTGATCGGAATAGATAATATGAATAATTATTATGATGTTTCATTAAAAAAAGCTAGAAATGATCAATTGCTTAATCACCCAAACTATCTCTTTAAAAACATTGACATAGCAAATATAAAAACTTTATCCAAGTTTTTATTGCAAAATGAAATTCACTCAATTGTAAATTTAGCTGCTCAAGCTGGAGTACAGGAATCTATAAAAAATCCAAGTGTATACATTGAATCTAATATTCGTGGATTTGCGAATATTTTAGAAATATCTAAAGATATCAATGTAGAACATCTTGTCTATGCTTCTTCAAGTTCTGTATATGGAATGAATAGCTCTATTCCTTTTCAAGAATCCCAAAATGTTGATCATCCGATAAGTCTTTATGCCGCTACAAAGAAAAGCAATGAGCTGATGGCGCATTCATATTCATACATATATGGATTGCCAACAACAGGGTTAAGATTTTTTACAGTCTATGGGCCATGGGGCAGACCAGATATGGCTCTTTTTAAATTTACTAAAGCAATTACCAATAATGAGCCCATTCAACTTAACAATAATGGAAAGCATGCAAGAGATTTCACATATATCGATGACATAGTTAACGGAATATATAAGGTACTTATCAAACCTCCAAAAAATGATAATAAAAAAATTTCTCCATCATCAAGTTTAGCTCCTTGGAAAATCTTAAATATAGGTAGAGGAGAAAAAGTAGAGCTTATGTCATTTATAAAAATAATTGAAAATTACTTTGAAAGAGATTTTGAAAAAATATTTGTTCCCTTGCAAGTAGGGGATGTTGAAAATACCTTTTGTGATACAACCGTTTTACAAACTGAATATGGCTATGAACCAAAAATTAGTGTTGAGCAAGGAGTAAGAAAGTTTTTGGATTGGTATGTTGACTATTATCAAGTAGATAAAAAATTATGAGATTTCAATTTTCAAATCTTCAATTACTTATCACCTCCCCAGAGATTAAAAAGAAATTTTTTATTTTACAGTTACTATTATTTATCTCCTGTTTATTTGAGGTTGGAGGAATTTCTTTGCTTGGGCCTCTAATCTACTTAGCATCTGATCCACAGACCGCACTTGATACATTTGCATTCATGTATTTGTACAATTTAATTGGGTTCAATGATACGTCAAGCTTTATATTATTTTTTGCTTTATCGACCATCATATTTATAGCTGTCGGTGGTTTGGCATCATTTTTGTCTGTTACTTACCTTTCAAAAATTGCTACTCTGGGGGGCGTAGATTTAAGTCAAAGGGTATTTGATAAATATCTATTTACTGACTGGAGTAAGTATCTATTGCTTGATAAAGCTAAAATGATCAATGAAATTTATCAAGAGACAGTTAGAGTTACACAGAACATCTTCCTGCCATTGCTAATGATAAATAAAAGCCTTTTTTTATGCTTAATTCTCATATTCTTTTTGCTTACAATCAGTTGGCAGATTAGTTTAGTTCTTTTCATAGCCATTGCATCTATATATGCAATTCTTTTTTTATTCCTAAAAAGTTCTTTAAATACAAATAGCAAAAGATTGACTGATGCGCATCAAAATCGATACAAATATTTAAACGATACCTTTGAGTCTATGAAACAGATTCATATTTGGAATAACGAGAAGCTATTTCAAGACGGCTTCTCAAAAGCAAGTAAATCTTGGGGAGATGCATTAAGAAGTAACATGAATATCTCACTGCTGCCAAGATATGTTGTGGAGACAATGATTCTAATTCTTGCGGCTGCTGGAATTGTATTTTTGCTAATAGGAGCAGAACAAAGCATCTTATTGCAAAACTTACCTAGTTATTCGATTTTTCTTTTTAGTGCATTTAAACTTTTGCCTGCAATTCAGCAGATTTATACTTTTTCTTCCACAATTACTGGCAATGTCCACTCTTTAAATACTCTGGCCCATTTCTTGCGCGAACCAGAAAAATCTAGTTTTAGAAAAGCTTCTAGCGAAATTCTACCTCAAATAAACTCATTGATTGTAAAGAATATTGAGTTTACATATCCAGATAATAGTTTTTCAATTAAAAAAACAAATCTTGAGTTTCATCGAGGTCAAGTCATTGGAATTACTGGATACTCAGGATCAGGTAAATCAACCTTTGTCGATATGCTAATGGGCTTGTTGCAACCTACCAATGGCACTTTTATTATTAATAATAAAGAAGTTGATATTTATGAGAATAAGTCTTGGCATAAAAAAATTTCCTACCTGCCACCAGAAATTCACTTATTCAACGACACCGTTGAGCAAAATATCCACTTTTCATCCGAAAGCTCTATTGATAGAAATAAGTTAAATGCATCCTTGTTATCGGCAAATCTTATTGGTATAGCTAACTTAGCACCAGAAAGCTATATTAAAAATATTAATCTTAGCTCCGGTCAAATCCAACGCCTAGGTATTGCTAGATCTTCATATAGAAAACATGAAATTATTATTTATGATGAACCAACTAGCGCCCTTGATAACAGTAATAAAGAAAAATTTCTTCAATTAATTCAATCCACAAAGAATGAAAAAATAACTTTTTTTATTACTCATGATCTTAATTTACTTAAATGCACTGATCAGATACTTGTTTTCAATCAAGGAGAAGTAGAGTATTTTGGTAATTATGAATTAGGTATCAGGGAGTCAAAATCTATGAGAGACTTAAATAAAGAGGAATGATAGAGCTTTTTACATGATTAATCAGAGATAATTTTCTATGCTTAAAATTTATTTATATTCATTGCTAGCATTTATAGGGCTATTTATATACAACTCTTTATATGATGGTCATTTCTATTCATTAGCTGGAGAGATATTCTCTCCGCTCTTAATTTCGACATTTTTGATTCTATTTGGTGCTTTAGGATTCATAAAAAATAATAATTTAATAGCGCATTTTTATGCATACATCTTATTTTTTACAATCTCTATTTTTTCATATTTTGGACTAGCTGGAAATATAACTGGCTCACATGCAGCATCTTCAAATCCATTAATCTATGGATTATCCTTTTATACTGCGTATCTCGGTTACTTAATTTTTAAACAAGATTTAAATTTTAAAAAGGTTCTAATTTCAGCGAATCCTATAATTTTAATTTCTGGCCCTATGCCGGTTATTTTTAATATTATCCCATCCTCACTGAAATCTCGAGTGAAGTATTACTTTCCTTTTTTAGTAATTGGATTTTTTTTCTTTAAAGTAATATCCGCTCCAATGACTTTTTACTTATCAATGTTAGATAATACTAGCCCTTTGGTGATACTTTTATTTGCTGTGCTATTTAGAATATTTTTATATTTTAATTTTGCTGGGATTTCATTAATGGCTTATGGGCTAATGGGAATCTTTGGGGCTAAGATTCCTCTTAATTTCACCCAACCATTTTCATCTAGAAGCGTTATAGAGTTTTGGAGAAGCTGGCATGTTGCATTATCTGCTGTACTAAAAACTCTTTTCTATGATCCAGTAAAAAAAAATTCAGGAAGCACCTATTTAGCGATATTTGCTGTATATATTTCGTCGGCTGCCTGGCATGGCGTATCTATTAACTTTTTCTATTGGGGTATTATTCACGCTTTAGCCTTCCTTCTAACAATACAGCTCCTAAAGAAAAATCAAGCGTTCTTAGCAGGGCTTCTTTTAATTTTTGCTATTCCTTTTGGAGACGTAATGTTTACAGATAACAATATTCCAAGACTTACTGAAAAGTTAATTAATTTTACAATGATAGATGCTTATATATTTCCTAGCATACAAGGCTTGATATCAGCAATTTTAAGCATACCAAAATATGTACTAGCTTCTACTGGCGTAGCTCTACTGATAATTTGCATTGAATTTTTTGGTTACCATAATCATGTTGTTGCAAAAAGAAATTATAAGTTCTTGAGAACCAAGCCTGCCCAGCTCACTATATATGTATTAATGTTTTTGCTTTTATCTGGTCAAGGTTTTGAATATGCTGCATATGGACAAAGATAATATTCTGTTTTATTCCGTACCAATTTTTTTGGTAATCTTTTATTTTTGTTATGTTTTGTATGATCATTACCAATTTAATGATCATGGTGTAAACGATATTATAGAAACAAGAAATTTAGGAATAAAAAATTACAAGGATCCAATTGAAGGGCTAATCATTGGCGGGTCTAATGCAATGTGGGGTATTTCAGCTGAAACATTAAGCATGAGTTCCTCAAAAAATTTTTATAATTTAGCCATGCATTCTAATGGAGTAAATTACAAAAACTATTTTAATTATATACAAGATTCCATAACACCATCTCAGGCTAAAGAAGTAAAAATTATTCTTTGGTCTACCATACATGCAATTCATGAACCGCCATGGAATGATTTTGATAGAGATATTTCAGGAAGGCTGAGACTATCAAAAATGATACCCAATCAATCTGTATTGAGCTTTCTATATAAAAAATTAATTCAACAAGAGAGCGTAGTTTTCGAGGTTAATGAAAGTTACGGAGATTTTATTTTTGATAACTTCAAGTGCACACTTTCTGACCAGCGTTATTTGAATAAATCTGATATTCAGACTGCCACCTCTGGCTCTTATAATCTTGTTGATCTGCAAGCTTTAAAATCACAATTAATCATATATCAGGATTTCTTTAAGACTTATTTTCCAAATTCTCGTGTTATCTTTATTATTCCTTCAACTTTACACAAAATAGATTTGAACAACTCTCAAATAAAGGCACTGGAAACTATTATCAATAATCTCAATATGGAATTACATATCCAAGATGCATTAACTGATATTAAGTATTTTTGCGAATCTGACCATCATCCCAATGTTCTAGGGAGGGATCTTAGAACAATGGACTTAGCAAAGCTGTTGAAATAAATGAAGTAAGTTTTGCCTTAGGCTATTATAAATATTTAATGTAAAATAAGTTTTTTGTCACTTAACAACCAACCCGACACAAATTATGAGCAATAACCCCATAGAAAATATGAGTTTACAAAATAATAAAAATGAGATTACTTTCGTTCTTGCCATATCATTCTTTAAGAAACAGTTTTCCAGTATATTAATTGCAACATCAATAATTTTTACTTCGTCTGTAATCTATGCAATTTATCAGCCAAATATTTACCGTTCATCTGGCATATATGAAATTGCTAATTCAGGTGAAACTTCTTCACCAATTGAGACTCAGGGTCTTTCAAGCATTGCAGGAGCAGTGGGAGTAAGTCTTGGAAAGCCAAATTCTAATAAAGCTGACATAATTATTGAAACTGTGAAATCAAAAGGGTTTCTTTCACACCTCATAAAGATTGATGGGGTATTACCCAATTTATACGCTATTGATTCATTTGACATAGAGAATAATTTAACTATATATGACCCAAATTTATATCTTGATGGTAAATGGATTTCTGATGCACTCCCATCAATTCATGAAGTGCATAAAATTTATAAGAAATCGCTTTCAATAAGAAGAGATAATGGAGATGGCTTTATTTATATTGCGTTTCAACATCAATCTCCTTTTTTTGCTAAAGATTTTTTATCAATAGTTGTCTCAGAGCTTAACTCAACTATGAGAGTTAAAGCCGCATCAGAGTCTTCCAATTCTATTGAATTTCTAACTGATGAATTTACCAAGACGAATTGGCTTGAAATTAGAAACTCTATCTCTTCATTGTTACAGGACCACTTTCAAACGATGATGCTTGCAAATGTCAGAGAAGAGTATGCTTTGAAGCCAATAGAGTCTCCATTTGTTGAGGAGGAAAAATATGCACCTTCTCGAGTTTCTATAGTATTTTGGTGGACAGTTGCAGGATTTATTTTAATTACAATGATTGCTTTTTCCATTGAGGCTTTCAGGTATCAAACTAAACCTCGCTCATCAAAATAATGTCTAAACTTGGTATCAAGTATATATTTCTTGAACTTTAATTAATTCATGGAAAAGTTTAAAGATATAAATAATATTCTTTCAAGCATTAAGCCAGGTGATAACTTATCTTTGGAGCTAGGATGCGGGGATTCAAAAGTGTATCAGCATAGCATTGCAATTGATTTAATTGCGTTTCCAGATGTCGACATTGTTGGTGACATTTATGAAGTTCTTCAGAATTTTCCATCTAATTCTGTTAAGTATATTTTTTCCTCGCATGTATTCGAACATCTAAATAACTTGCCGAAAATACTCATTGAAATTGAAAGAATTTTACAGGTAGATGGCGAGCTCGATGTAATTGTTCCTCATTTTTCTAACTCTTTTTTTTATAGCGATCCCACCCATACAAAATTCTTTGGTTTGTATACCTTTTCTTATTTCTTTCATGGTTCTATATTTAGGCGTTCCATTCCCAGATATGCTGAGATTAATGGCATGGAGTTAATTGATGTTAAGTTAATCTTTAAGTCTTACAGGCCGCATTATATTTCACATGCTATAAGGAAATTTTTTCAGGTTATTTTCAATCTTTCAAGATATATGCAAGAGACTTATGAAGAGTCATTTGTTAATTTTATTAGCTGCTATGAGGTTCAATTTAGGGTTAAAAAAATCTAGATTGAGATAATTTGATAATAGTTTATACATGTATTGTTGGAGGTTATGATGATCTAATTCCTCAGCCAGTTTATGAGGGGGTTAGGTACATCTGCTTCTCAGATTCCATCCAGGCATCAAAATATAAAAATTGGGAGATCATGCCATTGCCCAATCTTGAAACTAGTGAACCTAATTTAATCAATAGATGCTTAAAAACATTACCTTTCACGCTAAACTTTAATTCAAATATTTCTATTTATATTGATGGAAATGTCTTGTTGAAATTAAATCCAAATAATATCGTTAGAAAATTTCAAGATTCTTCTGCTGCAATCGCAGCATTTAAACACCCTTATAGAGAGAATGCGAAACAGGAGCTATCAGAATTAATTAGAACAAAAAAGTTAAATGATTTTGAGATTAAAAAAACAAAAACTCTATTTAAAAATATGGAAGGTGAGGGATATGGCTTTAAAGAAACTTTAACAGCTGGATATATTATCATGAGAAAACATGACAATGAGTTATTGAACTCAGCAATGAGAAGGTGGCTGGAAATCATCTTAAATGAATGTAAGAGAGACCAAATAAGTTTGCAGTATGTTTTATGGAAGTTTCAGCTAGAAATTATGTATTTAGATGATGTAATTAACCCCCAGTCATTTTTTTTAAGATTCAATCATGGTGCTTATTTTCAATTTCTTCCTAAAGCACCACAAGATCTTTTAAAGAAGATTTACTCAAAATTAAGAAATACTTTCCATATATGAAATCCATTTTAGTTTTGACAATGTATGGAGATCTAGCAGCATCATCTAGACAAAGGGTTGGTCAATATATAGAGATACTTCAAAAAAATAACTTCAATATTCAAGTTGAGCCTTTATTTCCAAATGAATATCTTGAGGATATATTTAATACTAAAAAACCGTCGTTTATAAAAATCTTGTATTGGTATTTGAAGAGATTAAATATTGTCGTGAGATCTTCAAACTTTGATCTTGTATGGATTCAATATGAACTATTCCCTCAATTACCAAGTATTTTTGAGAGCATAATTTTATTTTGTAATAAAAATTTTATTCTTGATTATGATGATGCAATATTTCATAAGTATGATTTATGGGGAAATTCTTTTTCCAGACTTTTTTTAAGAAAAAAGTTGGAGCTTTTGGCCTCAAAATCAAAAGCAATTATTTGTGGTAACAGTTATATAAAAGAATGGGCTGATAAGCATTGTCAAAATACAGTCTTAATACCAACTGTTATTAATTTTGAAAAATATAATGGCTTTAAGGTTAAAAAATCTAATTCTTTACCAGTAATAGGTTGGATTGGCTCTCCTGCAACTTGGCTTTATATGGAGCCACTTATAGAGCTTTTGGATGAGCTTTCAAGTACTCATAATTTTGAAATTCTTATAGTTGGATCGGGCCATCATATTGATTTACAAAATTTTACTTTTAAATCTTGGAATGAAGAATCTGAAATTTCAGACATTGCTAGTATGGATATCGGAATTATGCCTCTATTCGAAGATCCATGGGCTTTAGGAAAATGCGGATATAAATTAATTCAATATATGGCATGCAGTAAGCCAGTAATCGCATCGCCAGTTGGAGTAAATTGTAATATAGTTGAAGAGGGAGTTAATGGGTTTTTTGCAAATACAGCTGATGAATGGAAGGCAGCAATTATCAAATTAGTTTCAGATAAAAATCTAAGAAATAGTATGGGTAATGCTGGGGCGTTAAGAATAAATGAGAGCTTTTCATTTGATAGTCAAGCTTCAAATTTATTAAAGCTACTCCATGATGTCAATGATGCTTAAATTGATATCCTGGATTAAATCGGAAAGAATATGTGTGGAATAGTAGGTTTTTGGCTTAGTTCATCCTCAAGCTTTGATAATATTCAAAATCTAATTGATCCGATGATTCAGTCATTAGAGCATAGAGGCCCTGATGCAAATGGGCTTTGGATTAATCAGAGTTCCAATGTTGCTTTGGGGCACAGGAGACTATCAATTCTTGATTTATCATCAACAGGAAGCCAACCAATGGAATCTTCAAATGGTCGGTATGTTCTATCTTATAATGGCGAGATATATAATCATTTAGAAATCAGAAGAGATATTCAGAATTTAAATCCTGACTACAGATGGAGAGGAAGTTCAGATACTGAAACAATTTTAGCTGCAATTGAAATTTTTGGTATCGAAAAAATGCTTGATCTTTGTTCTGGCATGTTTGCCATGGCAATTTGGGATAGTAAATCTAATAAACTGACTTTAACTCGAGATCGTTTTGGAGAGAAGCCTTTATATTATTATGCAAATGAAGGAAATATCATGTTTGCTTCGGAGTTGAAAGCATTAAGAGTAAACTCACTTTATAAATTTAAAATAGATCCTAAAGGGGTAAAAAACTATTTTAAAAGAGGCTATCTTGATGAAATGCACTGTATTGATTCACAGTCAAAAAAAGTGCCTCCAGGTAAAATTCTCTGCTTTGATAATTCATTCTCCGCCCCAAGAAAGAAAACTTACTGGTCTTATTCTAACTATATAAATTCAAAAGCCTCAAAAAGCCATAATATATCTTCTTTAAAAGATGAGGCTATAAGAATTGAAGCAATTCTATCGGAGACGGTGAAATCTCAAATGATCAGTGATGTTCCTATTGGTTCATTCTTATCTGGCGGAATAGATTCTTCCCTTATTACTGCCCTAATGCAAAAAGATTCAAATTTACCGGTAAAGACTTTTACAGTTGGTTTTGAGGAAGATATTTTTAATGAGTCTAAACATGCTGAAAAAATCGCAGACTATTTAGGCACCGATCATACTTCTTTTATTCTAAAAGAATCTGATGCTTTAGACATTATTCCTAAGTTACCAATTATTTATGATGAGCCATTTGCTGATTATTCTCAAATTCCATCTATTTTATTGGCCCGTGAAGCAAAAAAGCATGTTTCTGTTGTTTTAACAGGAGATGGCGGAGATGAGATTTTTGGAGGATACAATAGACATGTACTGGCCCCCATGCTTTGGAGTATTTCTAAAATATTCCCGACAGTTATAAAAAAAGAAATCTTTTCTTTTTTATCTCATTATAAAAATCAAAAAAAAGTAGAAAGCTCTTTTTTGCAATCCTTATTTCTAAAATTTGGCCTTTCGCCACAATTATTACTTAAAGTGTCACATTTAAGTGAAATGCTCTCGAACTCTAATTCTTATGAAGAATTGTATGATCAATTAACAAGTATTTTCTTGGATTCAAATAATCTTTTGCATAAACAGTATAGGTTTAAAGACAATTATTTTCCTACAGATATAGAGATTGGGGCTTTATCTAAATCAAGATGGATAATGTTAATGGATAGTTTGATGTATCTTCCTGGAGATATCTTAACAAAGGTTGACAGAGCATCAATGAGCACTTCACTTGAAACTCGCGCTCCTTTTTTGGACAGGCGGGTTGCTGAAATTGCATCAGGAATTAAAACCAAACATTTAATAAAGCGAAGAAAAGGAAAATTTATATTGAGACACATATTATCAAAATATGTTCCAAATCAATTATTTGAAAGACCTAAGCAAGGATTTACAATTCCATTGGATAGCTGGCTGCGGAATGAGCTAAGAGATTGGGCCGAAGATCTCCTATCTGTAAAAAAAATAAAAAAAATAAATATATTTGAAGTAAAAGTTGTAAGGAGTATTTGGGATGATCACCTTAATCACCATAGCAATAATGCCGCAAAACTATGGACAATTTTGATGTTTCAATCTTGGCTTGAGAGGTCTTTAAATCAAGGGCTTGATATTCATAAATGATCTATTTCACATCATATTTACTTCTTATATTTGCTACATACATAGGTAGATACGGACCTCAAATTCAAAAATTTCTCTATTACTCATTTCTTGTTTTTCTTTTTTTAATGAGTGGTTTTAGAGATGAAGTTGGTTGCGACTGGAAAGTTTATAAGGTTATTTTTGATTATGATAGCGCTGTTTATGCTTTTAGAGATGGCGGGACTCTAGAAATCGGTTATTACTTAACCATGATATGGCTTAAAAAATTAGGCCTAGGCTTTCAAGCACTGAATGTTATTACTTCAGGGTTATTTTTTTTAGGATTACATGCTATTGCCAAAAGAGAAAAATATCCCTTATTGATCTTGGCTCTGGCTTTTCCATTTCTAATAATAAATCTACCAATGTCTGGAATTAGACAAGGCGCTGCGTTTGGTTTTATATCCTTTGCACTTATTAGCTTTGTTGATAGAAAATTTTTTAGATATTTATTCTTTACTATTTTAGCAACTTCTTTTCATTCTAGTGGGATTCTTTTTTTAGTTCTCGCGCCTATGTATTTTTTTAAACTAAATCTAAAGAACTCAATAATTGTAATATTATTAGCAAGTCCAATACTAATAGCATTTTATCTATCGAGTATTGGGATGGTTGCACAGGAGCGTTATATTCAAGGAGCTACTAGTTCATTTGGAGCATATTTTAGAGTTTCAATTATTTTTTTAATTGCACTTTATTTTATTTTTTTTATTAGAAAAAAATGGAAGGCCTTATATCCAAAAGACTACGAATTTATTCTGATGGGGTCAATTGGGATAGTCTTAACCACGCTCATTATTCTGCCTATTTCTACTGTGATTGCAGACAGGCTGGGCTTTTATTTGTGGTTTTTTGTATTAATTATTTTGGGTAGGGCCATCATTATTCCAAGCAGGTTAAGGGAACTTTCAGTAATAGGCTCTATTTTTGGATTATTTTTTGCTTTTGTATTTTGGACTCAAAATTCACCATATTTCTATAATTGCTATGTTCCTTATAATTTCCATTTTTCAATTTTTTAGCTAAGCTTTACGATAAATAATATGTTTATAAACTTTTTTCTTCTTTAGCATGGCCATAACAGTAAAAGAGCACGATCTATTGGGAGTTAAGATTATATTGCCTAATATTCACGAAGATGATCGAGGCTTTTTTTCAGAATTGTATAATCAAAGAGACTTAAAAAATGAAGGAATAAATTTTAACTTCGTTCAAGAAAACTACTCTATCTCATATCAAAAGAATACCCTGAGAGGGCTTCATGCTCAATTAGATCCTTTTGCTCAAACTAAATTAGTGAGATGCGCGAATGGATCTTTTTTAGATATTTTTGTAGATATCAGACAGGATTCCAGCACATATATGCAATGGAGCTCTGAAATTATAAGCGCAAAAAATAAAAAACAAATACTAATTCCAGAGGGCTTTTTGCATGGATTTCTTACCTATGAAGATAATACTGAAATTGTATATAAGTGTTCAAACTTCTATTCTCCAAGGAACGAGGTGTCAGTATTATTTAATGATGAAGATTTGAATATAGACTGGGGCATTGATGATGAGGCTAGTCTTTTAATTTCAGAAAAAGATAAAAAGGGACAATTATTTCGAACTCTTAATAATTCATTTTTTAAAGAGTAAGTTATATTTTAAAGAGAGCATCTTAAAATGGATTTTTACATAATTAATATTAATTTTAAATCATGATGGGAACTTGCATTATTTCTTTTGATTGCGAGGGAAAGTGGGGATTAATGGATAATCTGAACTCATATCATGATGTTCATTTTACATCAGAAAATATAAACAAAGCTTACAAGGGTATATTAGATGCCTTGCAAGAAAAAAACTTTGCTGCTACTTTTGCATTTGTAGGTGCTTTCACTATGAATGGAGATTATGTAAGAGAGGAATGGCTTCCTAGATTACTCAATTCTGAGCCTCATCAAAGTTGGCTTAAAAATTTTTTAAATCGTGAAAATGTCTCCAATGATTCAAGTTGGTTCTGCCCTGAATTAATCTCCTTAGTACGTTCTTATGAAAACAATCGACATGAAATTTGCTCACATGGATTTACGCATTTGCCTTGGGATACTAAAAATATTGAAGCTCTCTTGCTTGAAATTGATGGTATTTTAGAATGGTATCGCATTCATTCAGTATCATCTAACACTTTCATATTTCCAAGAAATATTATTCAAAACAAAGAATTGCTAGCAAAATTTGAAATTTTAGCTTATCGGAATAAGGCTTCATATAAATCTTCAATACCTGGATTGAAAAGATTGAAACAGCTTTTTGATGAATTTAATTTAAATATAAAATCCTCTCCAGTAGTTACAAATTTGCAAACTCCTCTTCCAATCCCTGGAGAGATTTTTTTAAATTGGAGAAGTGGAATCAGAAGGATTATCCCAATAAATGTAACTATTCGACGTTTTGAGTCAGTTCTGGATCATGCTATTGAAAATAATGGAGTAGTTAATCTATGGTCTCATCCTCACAACTTTATTTCAGGCGATCGTCAGCATGAATTATTTCATTCCTGTTTAGACGTGTTGAATAAAAAGGTGAAATCAGGAGACATGCAGACTCTAACTCAAGAAGAGTATGTTAAAAAAAATTATAGTGAATCTTTTTAAAATGGTCTTTGCATGAAAAAAAATAGTTGTTCAATTTCTGTAGTTATACCTCTTTTAGGAGGATCGGCTTATATTTCACCTTTGTTTGATGCCCTTAAAAAACAAACATTGAGACCTAGCGAGATCATTTTTGTTATATCGCGAGTTGGAGATTGGAGAACCGCTAAGAAATTAGTTGAACAGCAAAATTTTACTTCAATAAGACCAATTATTATCGAGCCTGCATTTCCTGGGGCTGCAAGAAATATTGGGGCAAAAGAAGCATATTCAAATTGGATCGCTTTTCTAGATATAAGAACTTTACCAGCTCATAATTGGCTTGAGAATATGCTTGCTACAGCAAATAAGGGTTCTTACGATTTAATTTCATCAAAAATGATTTGCTCTGCAAAAACTTTTTTTCATCACTTACTCCAGGCTTCAACATATGGAAATAATGCTGTTGAATGTCTCCCAGGTTCAATTGTCAAAAAATCTTTATTCTTAGATTCAGGAGGCTTTTTAGAAAATGTGAGGGCTGGTGAAGATTGGGAATGGATAAATAGATTTGCTCAAAAAAATAAATTCATTCAGCAGGAGGAAATAGTAATTTTTTATCATGGTTTGCCAAATAATATTTTTCAATTAATAAAAAAATGGTTTATATATTCATTTGAAAATTCAAAAGTGAATATTTTGCTAAAAGAAAAATTTTCATATATGGGATTAGCTTTTTTTATTTTTGCAATTCTCCTTTATAGATGGAATCATATTGTATCTGGGGAAGTTTGGAATGAGGATGCGCTACTATTTATTCCGAATCTAAACAAGATTTTCTGGTCTGTATTTTTCTTCTTCTATTTTCTATATCGCGGTATTTTCAAACCTATTTCTGACAAAGTTGCATTAAGTTTCCTACTGCCATTTTCATGGATTTTTGTGGGAGCCCTAGGACTTCTAATTGATCTAGTTAAAGCGCCCGGGCGGGTTCATGGGTCAGTAAAGTACTTAATTTCACATTTTCAAAAATAAAATTAGCCTAGAATCCTTTTATTCTGTAGTTTTTATCTTTGAATAGTTACAATATGTTAATAAACTTTCTATTATTTTAAATTGAAGATATTAATTACTGGCGGCGCTGGATTCATTGGCTCAGCTCTTGTTAGAGAGGCAATTATAAGAAAATTTGAAGTGTTAAATGTTGATGCGCTAACTTATTCCTCCTCATTAGAAAGTTTGGAGTCAGTTGCAAATAATCCTCTATATTCTTTTTCTAAAACCAATATAAAAAATATTCATTCTCTTGATGGACTTTTTCAACAGTTTGCACCTGATGCAGTTATCCACTTAGCTGCTGAGACACATGTAGATAAATCAATAGACAAGCCATTAGATTTTATTGAAACTAATATTCTAGGAACTTTTAATATACTTCAAGCATCATATAAATATTGGCTAGATCAAAATAAACCAAAAGAGTTTAGGTTTTTGCATGTTTCTACTGATGAGGTTTTTGGCTCTTTAGGTAATGAGGGATATTTCTCAGAATCAACAAAATATGATCCATCTAGTCCCTACTCAGCATCCAAGGCATCATCTGATCATCTAGTTAGAGCATGGGGTATTACATATAATTTGCCAATTTTGATTACTAATTGTTCAAATAACTACGGCCCTTTCCAATTCCCTGAAAAGCTTATCCCAGTTGTTATTAACAAAGCTCTTAGTGGAAAATTAATTCCAGTTTATGGAAATGGAGAAAATGTAAGAGATTGGTTATATGTTGAGGATCATGTAGATGCACTTCTTACTGTATTAGAAAATGGGCAGCTTGGTAGGACATATAATATTGGAGGTAATTCTGAAAAATCTAATATCGAGATAGTAACTCAAATTTGTCAGATCCTGAATTTTTTACGGCCTACATCCACTGGATCTAACTACGAAGATCAAATTAGCTTTATTGCAGATCGACCTGGTCATGATTATAGATATGCAATTGATGCCAGTAGAATCCAAAAAGAATTAAATTGGGCCCCAAATCACTCATTTGAAGAAGGTTTACACGAAACCATCCTTTGGTATCTTGAAAATGAGGAGTGGTGGAGGGCTCTTTTAAGCAAAACTAAATTAGATTTACGCCAGGGCACTCTTTAATGAATGTATTAATATTTGGTGAGAATGGGCAGGTAGCAAATGAGCTAAAATTAAACTGTCCTGCTAATATCCTTCCTATTTTTATAGGAAGAAGGATATTTGATCTAACAAATGAGACTAATATCCAAAAATTATTTCAAAAATATAATCCAAGCTATGTAATAAATGCAGCAGCTTTTACGGATGTTGATCAAGCAGAAAAACAAGTGAATTTAATAACAAAAATTAATGCAAAAGCTCCAAAGTTTATAGCAAACGCAGCAAAAAATTGGGGTATTCCCTATCTTCATATTTCTACCGATTATGTTTTTAATACTCATGGCACTGATCCAATAAATGAAACTGTTTTGCCGAATCCCATTAGTGCATATGGTAAATCAAAACTAGCAGGAGAAATGAATATTATCCAATCAAACTGTGATTATATTATTTTGAGAACCTCATGGATTTTTTCTAAACATGGAAAAAATTTTGTGAAAACGATCTTAAATCTTGCGAAGACTAACAATCTTATCAATGTGGTAAATGATCAAATTGGTGGGCCTACGCCTGCTTCAGAAATAGCCAAGGCTTGTTTCGAGATTTTATTAAAATATAATAAAAATACTTTTCAAAGCCAAATACTTCATTTCTCTGGATTTCCAGATGTAAGCTGGGCAGACTTTGCTAATGAAATTATCTCTTACTCAAAGCATCAAGCAGCAATTAGAGATGTATCAACAAACTGTTACAGATCAATCAACAAAAATTATGTAGCTGAAAGGCCATCAAATTCGAGACTTGATTGCAATTTAATCAGCCGCCTCTATAGTATTACAAGACCTGATTGGAGAGCTTATCTAAGTGATGTTATTAAAGCAGAGGAATTAGAGCAATGAAGAAAAGAAAAGGCATTATTCTTGCTGGTGGGTCAGGCTCAAGGCTCCATCCATCTACATTAGGTATTTCAAAACAATTAATACCACTTTATGACAAGCCAATGATTTTTTATCCTCTGTCAGTATTAATGCATACAGGGATTCAAGAAATTGCCATAATAATTAAAAAAGAGGATTACAATAATTTTTATAAACTACTCAAGGATGGCTCACAATGGGGCATTTCAATTGAATATATTTTTCAACCATCTCCAGATGGTTTAGCTCAAGCATATATATTAGCAAATGATTTTCTTAATGGATCTCCATCTGCAATGATACTTGGAGACAACATTTTTTATGGTGCAGGTTTTGGTGCAATGTTAAAAAAAGCAAATTTGTCATCTAGCTGTTCAATTTTTGGATATCAAGTCAACGATCCATCTGCCTATGGTGTGATCGAGTTCACAAATAATGGCTCTCTTTATTCAATCTATGAAAAGCCTGAAAAGCCTCCATCAGATTATGCAGTGACAGGCTTGTATTTTCTTGATAATCAAGCCTCCAGTAAAGCTTTAGAGATCATGCCATCTGAAAGGGGCGAGTTAGAAATTACATCATTATTAAATTTATATATTGCCGATGAAAAGATTCAGATGATTGATTTGGGCCGGGGTTTTACTTGGCTTGATACAGGAACTTATGAGAATCTTTATGAAGCTTCAAATTTTATACGAACTCAACAAATTAGACAGGGGCTTTTAATAGGTTGTTTGGAAGAAATAGCGTTTAAAAATGGATGGATTACAAAAAAACATCTAAAAAATAGATTAAGCACCTTCAAATCCAATGCATATGGTGAATATTTGAGACAACTAATTAACCAAAATTAGAAATTTATTTTGAAAAGAATTTTATTTATAGTTTCTGAGGATTGGTATTTCGTCTCTCATCGTCTGCACTTAGCCCAAAAAGCTATTTCTAAAGGGTATCATGTCACTTTATTAGCTAATGTTGGTAAAAGTCAGAATTTAATTGAAGATTCCGGAATAGATGTTATCCCATGGTCATTGCAAAGAAATTCTTACAATCTAGCCAGAGAAATTAACTCAATTTTAGAAGTTATTAAAGCTATAAATCACGTTAAGCCATCACTAATCCATGCTGTTGCATTAAAGCCAATTCTCTATAGCGCTGTAGCTTCAATTTTTACAGGTTTAAAATGCAGAGTTTTTGCGTTTGCTGGCTTAGGGTTCGTTTTTACATCAGAGAAACTTTTTGTAAAGTTTTGCAGAGTTCCAATTGTATTTGCAATGAGACTTTTAATTAAAAATAAGTATTCTAGTATTATTTTGCAAAATCAAGATGATATAAATACGCTATTGCATTTGCGTATGATCAAAGAAAATAGCATCTCTTTGATACAAGGCTCTGGGGTTGATACAACAATATTCTTTCCAACAAATGATCAAGTAATTGGATCTACGCCATTAATAATTCTTCCTGCCAGGCTTTTATGGGATAAAGGGATTGGTGATTTTGTTAATGCAGCAAATATTTTAAAAAGGAAACATGTTGATGCAAGATTTATTTTAGTAGGGCAGCGAGATATTCATAATCCTGCAAGCATTTCAGAGTCTCAAATTTCCGAATGGGTTGAAAGTAATATTGTTGAGTATTGGGGCTTTGAAGAAAATATGTCAATCATACTAAATAAAGCAACAATAGTGTGTCTTCCTTCCTATAGAGAAGGCTTCCCAAAGGTACTTTTAGAGGCAGCAAGTTGCGCTAAACCTATTGTTACCACTGATGTTCCTGGTTGCAGGCAAGCCATTGAAAATGATATAAGTGGCTTGCTTGTTCCCCCAAAAAATCCTCAAGCTTTAGCTGATGCAATAGAAAAGCTTATTAATGATAAGTCTTTATGTAAAAAAATGGGTGAAAGAGGTCTTGAAAGAGTGAAAATTGAGCTTTCTCAAGATATTATTGCTAATAAAACAATAAATCTCTGGGAAAGGATTTTAGGTAAATCTTACTAAGATACTAAACCTCATTTTTTAAAGCACTTGGTATATAATTATTTAACTTCTGTCTAAAAAATACATACTTATGGAGTGCAACTTACAATGAAAAACATACATAGCTATATTCTTGCAATTGTCTCAATCCTACTTCTGATCCACTCATCAGAATTATACTCTCAAGAACTTGATCAAGATTTCATTGACTCTCTGCCATCAGATGTAGCTGAAAAACTTACTGAAGATATTCAAACACAAGATGATGTGGAGGTTCTTTTTAGAGCTGATACTTCTGTCTCTGGAAACAAAGCAATACTAAAGAAAATTCAACAACAAATTGATTCGTTGAAGCTTATTATCAATCCTGAACTCAATGAAAGCTTACCAAGATTTGGAGAGGATTTTTTTAGTTCTATACAAACAAGCTTTTCTCCTATAAATGTGCCGAATGCTAATGATAATTATATTCTTGATTATGGGGATGAGCTCTCGATTCAATTAGTTGGAAGATTTGCTGGTATGGATAAGTATTTAATCTCAAGGGATGGCTCTGTAAGCATTGATCAAATTGGCAGAATATATTTAAGGGGCCTTTCATTAAAAAAAGCTATAAATGTTATTGAGAGTAAGATCAGTAATACAGTTATAGGAACTACACCATACGTTACCCTTTCAGGTTATAGAGATATTCAAGTTTTATTGCTTGGAGATGTCGCAACTGCAGGTTTATATACTCTTCCAGGTAATACTAATATTCTGCATGCTCTTAATGTGGCCGGAGGGATAGGTAAAAATGGATCCTATCGCAAAATTGAACATAAGAGAGACGGAAAGAGTCTTGGGACGTTTGATCTTTTTGATATTATGGTATTTGGAAATACATTCAAATCTGAACCTATAAGAGCAGGAGACGTAATCTTTGTTCATCCAAAATCATTCGATACTATTATTTCTGGCGGGGTTAATAGAGAGGGAATATTTGAAACTTTGCCAGGTGAGACAATAGAGCAAGCTATCAAATATGCTGGAGGTTTTTCAGATTCTTTCTATGGCTTGCAGCATGTAAATTTGCAAAGGCTTAGCAATGGAAAAACAAGTTTATCGAAAATTAAAATTTCTTCATTAGATAAAATTATTCTTCAGCCTAGAGATATTCTTTATTTGCCTTTTTATGACACTGAAGAATTAAAAGTTAGACAAGTAAAGCTTTCTGGAATGGTTAATAGTCCAGGATCATATAGCATTGATGAAGATGAATCTCTGTCATCTTTATTAATAAGAGCTGGCGGACTAAAGCAAAATGCGTATGCATTTGGCGGAGCATTATTTAGGATTTCTGCACAACAATTAGAAAAAGAATTTAACGAAAGAATATATAATGACACTATAAATTATATTGTTTCAAACCCTCAAGAAGTTGGCGGCGCTTCTGATTCATTATCTCTTTTGCTTGAAGAGTTAAAGAGTAGAAAACCTGCAGGGCGAATCATAGCTGAATTTGATGTAGAGAAAATAAAGAATTATCCAGTTAAAGACATTTTATTAGAAGATGGTGATGAGATTATTATTCCACCTATACCTAAATATGTTTATATTTTTGGTGAGTTTAATCAACCTGGAGTCAGAGTTTATAATCCTGATCATTCTGTAAAAGACTATATTTCACTTGCAGGGGGCTTTAAGAATACTTCTACTGAGGAATTGATAATCATAGATCCTGATGGAAAAACACATTTCTACAAAAATTCTTTCTTAAAACCATTTAGTTTAGAGCCTGATATATATCCTGGAAGTATCATTTATGTTTCACGAGATATAGGAAGGGTTGAGGGCATCAAATTTGCAGCTACATTTGCTCCAATTTTGAGCAGTCTAGCTATTTCATTAGCTTCATTAAACTCTATTAATGACTAGGTGCATTTTTTAAAGAATTCTAAGTTTTATAATTTATGATCTATAAGACTTTGGGCATTATCTATATATTCCTAAAGTTTGCATATATTATTTTTTTAATTTCATTACCTACCTTTAGTTTTGCTTCAATTAAAGATTATATTTATCCATCACAATCACCTAGTTTTTCAAATTATGGAACACTAGGATTAATTCAGATGCCAAATGCAAGAATGTTTTCTGAGGGAACCTTAGCATTTTCATGGACAGATAATGATCCATATCTTCGCGGCTCAATAGTTGCGTATCCATTTAGTTGGTTTGAAGCTTCTTATCAATATACTGATGTTAATAATGCCCTTTATAGTAATATTGCTTCTTTCAGTGGCTCTCAAACTTATAAAGATAAAAGTTTTGATACCAAATTCTTATTAATTAATGAAGGTGATATTTTTCCTGCAATTGCGCTTGGCATTAGAGATATTGCTGGAAGCGGTATCTTTTCATCGGAGTATCTCGTTGCATCAAAATTTTATAAAAATATTGATGTAACTTTCGGTATAGGGTGGGGTATTCTAAATAATAATAGAATATCTAATCCTCTGAGCAAGATTAGCGATAGATTTGAACGCCGAGTTTATGACTTGGATACAAGAGGGGGGGAATTTGATCCAGGTAAATACTTTAGAGGAGATGCAGGATTATTCGGAGGAATTGAGCTATTTCTTCCTAATTTAGGGGGGAGTAGAATCAAGCTTGAATATGATGGTACAAACTATGGTGAAGAAGGATTTAATCCTGGTAAGGGAAATGACGAGCTATTATTTAAAAATCAGAGAACTCAATCTTCAAGAATTAATATTGGTCTTGTTCGTCCTGTTAATGACTATCTTGATCTAAGATTAAGTTACACTAAGGGAAATACCATATCATTTGGCTTTAACCTTGATATAAACTTTTCTAAAAAAAACCCGATTACTCCTAAGAGGGATAAATACAAAAAGATTCAAGATTCAGATGCTGTTAAACAAATCAGCAATGATGGTGATTTTTATCTATATCGTTCAGCATTATATTTTTTGAATGATAAAGATTTATTTCTTCAAGCTGCCTCACAAAATCAAGATACCTTATCAGTTGCATATATGCAAAATCACTTTAACAGCTCTGTAAGAGCTACAGGAAGAGTTGCACAAACTTTGAATGAGATCATGCCCGAAAAAATTAAATCCTTTAATATTACATCTGTAAATGCAAACATGGGAATGCATACAGTAAAAATAGATCGACAGTCCTTTGCTAAATACCAACCATATAATTTTTATAAGCTAGCCTCAAGAGATATAGAAATTGAATCTTCTAAATATAATAAAGAAAGCTATGAATTTCAGCCAGAAACAAAATACCCAATACATTTTTGGAAAATTACTCCTGATATAAAGTCACAAATTGGGGGTCCAGATGGATTTTATTTCGGTGATGTTAGATTGCTATTTAAATCTGAATTATTAATCACTAAACAGCTTACACTGTTCTCTGGAGCATCTTCTTCTCTCTATGATAACTTTGATGAACTTAAGCTGAAGTCAGATAGTATTCTCCCGCATGTTAGGACCGACATCGTCGAGTATCTTAAGGATGGAAGAGAGTTCAGCATTGATTTATTTCAATTGAACTATTTCAGTAATCCAAAAAAAGATTTATATGCAAAACTTGCAGCAGGAATATGTGAAGCCATGTTTGGTTGCGCTGGAGGAGAACTTCTTTACAGACCATTTCATAAAAACTATGCCATAGGAGTAGAAGCATGGAGAGCCAGGCAACGTGAGTACAAGCAAAGGTTTGGATTTCGGAAATATGAGACGAGCACTGGTTTGCTCTCATTATATTTAAATCAACCTCTATACCAAGTCACAACTTTATTGCAAGGAGGGAAATTCCTTGCTGGAGATTCTGGATTTAGGTTAGATATCTCAAGAAGATTTAAGAGTGGTATGAGTGTCGGTATTTTTGCTGCAAGAACTGATATTAGTAAAGAGGAGTTCGGCGAAGGAAGTTTTGATAAAGGATTTTATTTTTGGATTCCTTTAGAATCCTTTTTTTCTAATTATCAAAGAGGGCATACTGGCTTTGGAATAAGGCCTGTAACGAGGGATGGCGCTGCAAAATTGAATGTTTCCCATCCACTATATGCTGTTACAGAAAGTGCTTCAGCATCTTCATTTAATCGTGATTGGGATGATTTATATGAATAAAATTTACCCATACATATTAATCATTGCTTTGAGCTCATGCTCAGGTTTTGATTACTTTCAAGCAGCTCCGTTAGTTAAAAACTACTTAATGGGCTACAAAGATATAGATATTTCAGACGAGTTTTATGATCAACAAGAGTATTCTTTTGCAAAAATAAAAATTGGTAGATCTAGTCCTGTTATTTTATCACTGGCTTTCATCGAGGATGGAATATATGAGTGGATTTCTGCTGATGAAGAGAGAATCTACACTTTAAATGGAAAAATTATTAGAACAGTAGGATTGGATCACAATTTAAATTTTCTAACTGGCAAGAGCTTGCCTGAATTTAATCTTTTACCAATTACTCAATCTAGGTTAGCGGAATTAACAAATCCTAGCGCAATGATTACTCAGACTGCTCAAATCTATGCTGATCATTATTTGGGCATTATTTACGAAGAGGTTATAACAAGCTCTTTTGATTGGAGTTATACCAATACTTATGAGCTTGATCAGAATTTAGGGATGGTCAAAAAATCAACACAAAAAATACACCCTTATCTTTCAGAGTTAAATATAGAATTTTTTTATAAATTTTGATTTATATCTTATTTTAGATAAAAAAATACCGGCATGAGCCGGTATTTTTTAAATATGTTGGACGCTACTTAGTTCTTGTAGCTGTACTTGTTACAAGTGAAGTTGTTACAACGTCAACAGTAGTTGGTACTTGAGCGGCAACTTCTTCAGTACTATCTAGAACTTCAGTTAACTCTTCAATTACTTGGCTTTGTACATCATATGTCTCTTCGCTGATAGTTGTGTTTTCAACCTCTTGATCGTTTAACTCAACGATATAGATATCGTTGCCAGATCCATCGTCGTCACCACTATCAACAGCAGAACCTGCTCCTCTATAATCGTCTGCAGCTATGGTAGATGTTGCAGTGTATGTTTGAGTGCTGGTTGAGACTGTTGCAACAGTTCTTGTGGCAGTTACTTGGGCTTGAGTTTCTTCAGTATAAGTTGCTCCGGCTACAGTTATAGGAACTGTTTCTGTTCCGTCGGTCATAGTGGCCGATGCTGTGGTTTCTTCAACAATTGTTTCAACAACATATTCTTCAATAGTTGTAGGTGCAGGAGTCGGTGCTGGAGTCGGTGCAGGAGTCGGTGCAGGAGTCGGTGCAGGAGTCGGTGCAGGAGTCGGTGCAGGAGTCGGTGCAGGAGTCGGTGCAGGAGTCGGTGCAGGAATCGGCGCAGGACTATCATCATCATCGATAGCAGCGGCTATAGCAGCGGCTGCTGCGACAGCTGCAGCAATAGCGCCAGCGCTTAAGCTACCAGATGCTTCTTTGGCTGCGTCATCCCCACCAGCTTTAGGCTTATTTTTATCCCCATCATCGGCACTTACATTGTTAGCATAACCAATGTTAAGTACAGAAAACACTGCTGCTAGAAGAAAGTTAAGTTTGTTTTTTAATTTAGCCATTAGTAATTCCTACGTTAAAAGTTATATCTTATCGCAAATTAGCATTTTCGTGCAATAAATTTGCAATAATACATTTACAATAAGCACATTCTATTGATTTAAAAACATTTGTAAACATAAAAAAGAAAGTATGCATTTAAAAAATACGTATATAGTACTCATAGTTTAAGCAATTATTAGTTTAAATAGCAAATTTGTAAACACTTTAAACTATTCTTCTAAAAATAACCAATGAATAGATTATTGCAAAGTTTATAGAGAGCGCTTGTTACCTTTAGTTTTTTATTATCAAAGTAAAATAAATATCAACAATTTAACAGCCAATTACTCGTATTTAAATTACTCATAGTATTTTATTTTGATAAGATTTATTTTCGGGATGTAGCGCAGTTTGGTAGCGCACCTCGCTGGGGGTGAGGTGGTCGTCGGTTCAAATCCGGCCATCCCGACCATTAAAATTAATTTCATCTACAACTTTTATGCTTATTGTTTATAATTAAATTAAAGAATTATTCACTCATTACCTATTTCCATCTTGACAAACATTAAAACAAATATACTGGACTGCACATTGAGAGATGGTGGATATTATAACTCCTGGCGTTTTAAAGATAGTTTAATAAAAAAGTATCTTGAAGCTATTGAGCATTCTTCAGTTTCTTACGTTGAATTAGGTTTTAGATTTGTTGATAAAAGCAAAGACCTTGGATTACTTGCTTACACATCAGATGATTTCTTAAGGACATTAGATCTTCCGCAAAACAAGTTATATGGAGTTATGATAAATGCTCAAGAATATCTAAATTTAAGAAACCCCACAAAAGAGATTAAAAAATCTTTTAAGAAAGCTAGTAATTCAAAAATTTCATTTGTCAGAATTGCTGTCGATCTTCCTAGTGCTCCAAAATGTATACATATTGCAAAAGCATTAGATGCCTTGGGCTATTCGGTGATGGTAAATTTAATGCAAGCTAATTTATATCCAGAAACACAACTTACCCAAGTAATAAAGCACATTAAAAAATGGGAGATAGTCGATGTTTTGTATTTTGCTGATTCTCTAGGTTCAATGCTTTTAAACGATGTTCACTTACTGATTAAACAAATTAAAAAAAATTGGAATAAAGATATTGGATTTCATGCGCATAATAATATGCATTTAGCACTATCAAATGCAATAGGTGCTAGTGAAGCAGGCTGTAGGTTTTGTGATAGTACTTTTTTTGGCATGGGAAGAGGGGCTGGTAATGCCCAAACAGAAAGCCTGCTTTTAGAAACAGGAGGAGATTACGATAACTCAAAGATGCAATTAGCCTTAAAGTTTTTTGAAATACTAAAGAAGAAATATGATTGGGGGCCTAACGCAATATACCATTTTGCTGCTAAGCATAAAATACATCCAACTTACATACAAAGGTTGCTTGCTGACAAAAGATATTCTTCTGATTATGTTATCCAAACATTAAATCATCTCAAAGATATTAAAAGCTCCTCCTATAACGAGGAAATGCTTTCTAAAATTACATATTTTTCAGATCTTCATCACAATGGAACCTGGAAGGCAACAGATTACTTAAAAGGTAAAAGCGTTTTATTGATTGGCTCAGGACCTTCTGTAAAAAGCCATTTAAAGAAAATTACCTCATTTATTCAAGAACACAAGCCGTTTGTGATAACTCTTAATGTTAATCCTTATATCAATCAAAACTATATAAATTCCATTATCGCTTCAAATATTAATAGGATTTTATTAGATTTAGATTTATATACGACTTTAAAATGTAATGTCATTCTGCCAAAATCCTGTTTTTCTAAAATAGTAAAAGAAAAAATATCAGAAAGCTCTATCTTAGATTATGGTCTGTCAATCAAGCAGGATGCATTTAAATCAAACGCAAGAGGTTGTTTTTCCGGATGGCAGGAAGTCACAGCATATGCTTTGCTTTTTTTAATGCAGGCATCTCCAAAAAAATTATTCCTTGCTGGCTTTGATGGATACTCTAAAGATGACACACGTCATAACGAGCTTAATAGAATTTTTACTAGATATTTAAATTCAAAAAATTCCTTGGAACCATGTTCCCTTACACCATCTAATCATGGGTTTTTAAAAATTCTATAACTTTGAAAGATAAAGAAATACTAAATCTCAATAATTATGAATTATATGTCTTTGATTGTGATGGAGTCATACTGGATTCTAATCAATTGAAATCTAAAGCCTTTAGGCTAACTTTAGAAGACTATCCAAAAAATTATGTAGATTATTTTATTGCTTATCATGAATTAAATGGAGGGATTTCAAGGCATATTAAGTTTGAGTACTTTTTACGCAATATCCTTGAAAAACAAAACTTTCAAGAAGAGCTTAGTGCTTTGCTCAAAAAATTTTCTCTTGTATCTATGGAGATTCTCTTTAAAGAAGCAAAGCTTATTCCAGGTGTAAGAGATTTCCTAAAAAAATTAAATAAAGAAAAAAAATATGTAATTGTTTGTTCTGGAACAGATGAAATTGATTTAAAAGAAATTTTAGCTTCAAAAAATATTGATCAATACTTCTCTCATATATATGGTAGTCCTAAGACAAAAAAAGAAATTCTTTTGAAAGCGCTTACGGAATATAAAAATCATAAAATTCAAGGCATCTTTTTTGGAGATGCATATTCAGATTATGAAGCTGCAAAAAAATTCCAACTTGATTTTATATTTGTTTCATATAATTCAGATTGGAAAAATATTGCTAAAATGCCCTATTACAATAATTTAAAACGCATTCATTCTTTTCGCTGCCTCAAACCATTAGTTTTATGAGAGTAATAGGGGTTATTCCATCAAGGTTGAGTTCCACAAGATTACCAAATAAACCAATGGCAAAAATATCAGGAATACCAATGATTTCTCATGTGATACAGAGATCTCAATTAGCTAAAAGTTTAGATGATCTCTATCTAGTCACAGATTCAGAGGAGATTTGTAAAGTTGCTCAAGAAAATAATTGCAAATTTCTTTTAACAAAAAATACTCATAAAACTGGTACAGATAGAATTGGAGAGATAAGTGGAGAGCTTGATGCTGATATTATCGTAAACATTCAAGGTGATGAAGCTTTGGTAACTCCAGAGGACATAGACGCTTCATCTAAAATACTTATCGATAGGTCTGATATAGATATAGGAATGCTTGTTACAGAATTTAATAATGCTAAAAGCCTGTCTGATATAAAAGTAGTTTTAAATATTTTTAATGAAATTATATATTTTTCAAGAGCAGATATTCCATTTCATGCTAACAAGACCGAGAGATTATTTTTGAAAGCCTATCATGTTGTTAGTTTTAGAAAAAAAGCTTTAAAAAAATTTTGTGCTTTAGAACAAACACCAATAGAAAAAATTGAATCGATAGAATACATGAGAGCTATAGAACATGGTATCAAAATTGGCTGTACAAAAGTTCAAAGTAAAGCCATAAGCGTTGATACTCAGGCAGATCTTGAATTGGTAAGGGATTTAATGGCCGTTGATAAACTTTCTAAGCAATATTTAGATTAACGAATGGATTATCTGAGGTTCATTGATACAACACAAGATTCTTTTGAAAATGAAGAATTTTTAAAAATTTTTCAAGAAATTTTCAAGCAAAGCTCTCAAGATTTTGCTTTGATGTTAGATAAAATTTCTAGAATTCATTCTGCAAATTTATATTGGTGGGTTAGTCTAACTGCTTCAAGAAGTTGGGTAAAAAACTCTCTTTATAGAGAATTTTGTATTGTAAAAACAATTCAATCTTTTAATCAATTGAACGGAAATGAAAAAAAATTTAATTTCCTAGTCTCTTCCCCGCCTCAAAAAGCAGTTTTAGAAAAAATATTGGGTGCGGATTGCCCTAAAATATTTGTGAAGACTAAAAAAGTTGGCCAGTATTTTTCTATAAAAAATAGTATTAGACCTCTTTACTTCTTTTTTAACAAATTTATTCATGTCCTTGCAATAAACTTTTTATTTTTAAAATTTAGACATAAATTTTCAATCACTCTTGCAGAAGTATTTTTATCTTCATCTGAAAATTCTGATCGATATTATCCCAAGATAGATACTTTTATAGATTCAACACTAACAAAAGATATTTACTTTGTTCCAACAATTATTAACACCAATATTTTTAATTTTTTCAAAATAATAAAAAATATTAAAACTGATAAAAAAAATTACTTTTTTCGAGAGCTATATCTTGGTCTAAATGATTTATTAGATGCTGTGAGTTATAAAAAAAGATTATCCAAACTCAGTTTCTCAAAAGACGCTCAAGAAAAAACAAATGATAATAATTTAGAAAGTTTAATTTTATATTCATTACAAAATGAGCCGTTTAATAGTTTATCTGCAGAAGGCATTTTAAATTTTAAATTTATCAAAAATTTAAATCATGAGGGTCAGATTGAGATTATTAACTTTATAGATTGGTGGGAAAATACACCAATGGATAAAGGTCTAAATTTAGCATTAAACTCTTTCTTCCCTAGGACAAGTGTAAGAGGATATATGGGCTTTGTTCCAAATAAATATTCATTTCAATTATCTCCAAGTAAGCAAGAAAATCTAAGTAGTGTAGTCCCAAACAGTATTGGTGTGATTGGGGAAGCCTTTCTTCCGATTTTAAACAGATTAGATTTGACAACAAATGCATTTATAGCACCAGCTTTTAGGTTCGAGCATTTAAAGAATAATATCTCAAAAAATAAAAAATACTTTTTAATTCTGCCATCCATTTTTCCTAATGAATTTCAAGAAATGATGGAGATAATCTTGAAAACTGCAAGATTACATCCAGAAATTACTTTCATTATTAAACCTCATCCTGGAGCAGGAAAATTAAAAATTTCTCAACATGGCTTAGAATCAAAAAATGTAACTATTGATAATTTATCTAGTGTTGATATGTTGCTTCAATATGCAAAAATTATAATCACATCTTCATCCAGTGCTGCCCTAGAGGGTATTGTTCATTCAATTCCAGCTTTTATATTGAATCATTCTAAATTAATTCCTGAAAGTATAATCCCAGATTCTATTCCAAGAAATTTGTGGAAATCATTCAACGATATTGATAGTTTGGATAATGAAATAAAACAATTTTTACGTCATGACATAAATTCGAATACTCAAAAACATGCTATAAACTTAAAACATTATTTTAATCTTCCAACTAATAAAAATGTATATGAATTCTTTTTAAAACAAAATGAGTAATTTTGATAAAACTTTTACAGGCTCAAAGGTATTAATAACTGGGCATACAGGCTTCAAGGGTAGCTGGCTCTCTGTTTGGCTTAAATTATTAGGTGCAAATTTGATTGGTGTTTCTGATAAAGTTGGAACAGATCCATCTCATTATTATAGTATTGTTAATATTTTTGATAACGACTTGAAGGCAGATATTAGAAATCTTGGCGCCCTTAAAGAGATTATTAGAATAAATAAACCCGAGTTTATCTTTCACTTAGCAGCACAACCCCTGGTCTTAGACTCTTATGTCGATCCTTATTCTACATTTACCTCAAATACATTGGGGACAATTAATCTGCTTGAATCACTAAGAACTTATTCTGAAAAATGCAATGTAATTATTATTACAAGCGATAAATCTTATGAAAATTTAGAGTTTGATAGGGGTTATCATGAGGAAGATAGAATTGGAGGCCTTGATCCATATAGCGGTTCAAAGGGTGCTGCTGAGCTAGCAATCAAAAGCTATTTCTCTTCATTTTTTAAAGAAAACCATAATGTTAAATTAGCCATTGCTCGAGCAGGAAATGTAGTGGGTGGAGGAGATTGGTCCATTGGCAGAATTGTTCCAGATGCTATAAAAGCTTGGCAAGATAGTAGACCGCTCGTTATAAGAAACCCCCATTCAACTAGACCATGGCAGCATGTTCTGGAGCCATTAAATGGATATCTATTGTTAGCAAAATTTTTAAAAGAGGATAAACCCATTAATGGTGAGGCATTCAACTTTGGTCCCGCCACTGATCAAGTCTTCAATGTTGAGGATGTGTCAGAAATGCTCCAAAAATTTCTAACAGGTTTTTCCTACGAAATAAATTCTAGAAAAAGTGATGCAGTATATGAATCAACATTACTTGCGCTAAATATTGAAAAAGCAAAACAAAATCTTGACTGGTCACCAAGATTAAGTTTTGAGGAAACTTTTAAGATGACCGCAGAATGGTATGAAAATTTTTATGCAGTTAAACCAAAAAATATTCATAAGTTTACAATTGATCAGATAGAGAATTACAGTAATTGCAAATGAGAACAAATCTTTTCACTAAAACAGAATTAAAGGTTATTCCAACGGATGGCGGGAATGTTTTTCATGGCTACCTAAAAAATAATCCTGACAAAATCGATATTCACGAAGTTTACTTTTCAACGATAAAGGGAAATCAAATTAGAGGATGGAAGATGCATAAAAAAATGACAGTGAATTTGATTGTACCGATTGGGAAAGTAAAAGTTCATTTACTTCAAGAGAATCACAAAGATGGTGAATATCAACGATATGAAGAAATTTTATGTCAAAGTCCATACTTTAGACTTAGCATATCTCCAGGGATTTGGTTTGCATTTGAGGGTTTATCCAAATCTGACAGTTTGATATGTAATATTGCAGATTTGCCACATGATCCTTTAGAGGTATCAAGAAAAAAATTTAGTTTCTTTCATGATAATTATATGAAGTGACTTCTTATAATTTTTTATTACTTCGTTAAACAAGTGTTTAAAAACTGGAATAGTTTTTATTAACTGGTAGCATTATTCCCCTTAAGTTAGTATGTTGGTTTAATTTAAAAGAATTATTATGAATAATCATGATCTGCAGGATGGACCTCAAGCAAAATGTCAAATATGCGGTAATGCTGACTTGCAGACAGTTATTGATCTCGGTGCTCAGCCATTGGCAGACAAATTGTCACCTATTGAAAGTGATTATCAAGAAGAAATCTCATATCCACTTGAACAAAAATGGTGCAAAATTTGTGGACTTAATCAGCTTAGCTATATCACTCCATCAGATATCATGTTCGGTGATAATTACAATTATAAAACAGGAGTCACAGAGGAACTAATAGTTTATCAAGCCCAAATGGCTGCTGATTTAGTCACCTCCTTGGGTATCAAAAAAAACGAACTAGTTTGTGATTTAGGATCCAATGACGGCACTTTATTGAAAGGCTTTAAAAAAAATGGTGTAAGAGTTATTGGTGTAGAACCTACAAATATTGCAGATATTGCTAATTCAGATGGCATTAAGACTTTGCGTATGCCTTTTGATGAAGTTGCTGCAAATGAAGTGGTTAAAATTGAGGGTAAAGCGGCTTTAGCAACTGCAACTAACGTTTTTGCCCATGTTCAAAAACTCGGAGCCTTTATAAGAGGGTTAGATATTGTTTTGCACGAGGATGGTTGGTTTTGTTTTGAAAATCATTATCTAGCTGAAATTATGAACTCTACACAATATGATACTATTTATCATGAGCATCTGAGATCTCTATCAATTTCTGCAATTGTTAATCTTTTTTCTCAATACAATTTTTCTGTAGTCAAAGTCCAGCAAACTTCTAGGTATGGTGGGAATATTAGAGTAATTGTTCGTAAGGGTTTGCATGATCCAATCGATGGATCTGTTGAAGATTTCATTAGACAGGAAAAGAACCTTGGATTTTTTAAGCAAGAAACTTACGATTTATTTTGCGAAAAGGCTATCTCAACTAAGATTGATCTTTTAAAAACATTGATCAATCTAAGGGAAAAAGGCAAAAGTGTAGCAGGGTATAGTCTGCCTGCTAGGGCTATGACACTTATTAATTTTGTTGGAATTGATAATAGCTTACTTCCATATATTGTTGAGCAGCCCTCTTCATTAAAGTTAAATAAGTTTGTTCCTGGAACACGAATTCCTGTCGTCTCTAATGAATGCCTGGAATCCTCATGTCCTGATTATTTGCTAATTTTTGCTTGGCATCTAAAAGATGAAATTATTCAGCATCTTCGAGAGCGAAGCTTAAATGCAATTTGCATCATTCCATTACCAGAGGTGGCATTAATTGAGCTTTAAAGGCTTAACTTTTGTAGGTGGTGGGAGGTGGGCCTCTATTGTGTTATCAGAATTGCTTAAAATTGCTCCAGACTTACTAGTAGACTGGGTTTGTTATTCCAAGTTAAATGAAAAGAGGAATTACCTCAGAAACTCTCAATTCATTGAGAACGTATCCCTAGTTGATAAAAAAAAATACAATAAAAGTAATAACAAAAAAGTTATTATATCGTCACATTCAAGTCAGCATTATAGAGATTTTTTTGCATATGTTGATCCAGATACCCAAACGCTAATTGAAAAGCCATTGTTTTCTTCTATACAAGGTTATGAATCTATTCTTAAAGAAGGTTATAAAAATACTTTTATAAATCTTGAATTTTATTATGCGTACTTTATTCGGGAGTTTTATCAAGAAATTAAATCTACTTCCTTTAAAAAAATAGAATTTATTTGGCATGACCCCCTTTATGAAAAGAGGCATATGGAAGAGACCAAATACTCTGAAATATACTCATCCATTTTTTTGGATCAATTGCTTCATGTGATGTCAATATGCAAGGCTTTTAACTTGAACTCAGAAAATTTTAAAAACATTTCAATTAACTATGAAAATTTATCTAATTCCGATAGTGTCAATATAGATTTTTTGTCTGATAATACATATATTTCAGTTTCTCTTTCTAGATTTTCATCGTCTCGAGAGAGAAAGATTATAGTCAATGATTATGAAGCGGAGCTAAATTTTGCGGATAAGCCGAACTTTTATAAAAATAAAGAATTTGTAAGAGAATTACCTTTATCAGATGGGCTATTTCCAATTGGAGAAACTCTAAAAAATTTTTTGCACTTCCCCCATTCAATTGAAATATTCAATCTTTCCATAGAATCATTGCTACCTTTTTTAAGGTTCTGTTTTGAATGTGAAGAAAAATTTTCTCAAAGCCTAGCTAAAGAGATATCTTTACTTTCAAAAGATAATAGGAGTTTAAAAAAATTTGAACCTCTTTTCGCCTATCATGCAGGTATAATTTATTACCAGCAATTGCTTGAATTAAACCCTTCATGCAACATCCATTTTACTCGTGGAGATGAAGGTGTAAGTAGATTGAAGGATTGGTGGTTTACATTTATTAAATCAAAAATTTATAAAATTTAGAAAAACCCAGAAAAAATACTTTCTATGTTAGATCAATCGTACAAGAAATTAATAACTAAATTATGAAAATTATTATTTTAGCTGGCGGTCTTGGAACTAGACTTTCTGAATATACAAAAAAAATTCCCAAACCAATGGTTGATATTCATGGAAAACCAATTTTAATGCATATTATAGAATCCTATCAAATTTATGGCTTTGATGATTTCTGTATTGCCCTTGGTTATAAAGGTGAAATTATAAAAAAGTACTTTTATGATCTTGCCGGATTATCTTTCTCAGAAAGAGATGAATATAATTCTAAGGAGATTGTTGAGCTAAAAATACCGAATCGTGATTTAAAAATTACACTCGCAAATACTGGCAAAGAAACATTAACAGGAGGCCGCATCAAAAGATTAAAAGAATATATAGCAAATGAAACATTCATGCTTACTTACGGAGATGGTTTATCTAATGTAAATTTTAAAGAGTTATTAATTGATCATAAAAAAGCTAATAAGCTAGTCACGGTCACTGCTGTTCATCCAATTGCTAGGTTTGGAGAACTTACAATAGATAGTCAGAATAATGTTATTTCATTCAAGGAGAAACCCCAGATGCAAGAAGGTTGGATAAATGGAGGTTTTTTTGTAGTGGAACCAAAGATTCTAGACTTCATAAAAGATGACCAAACAATTTTTGAAGAAGAGCCATTGGAAAAAGCGGCACAAATAAACGAATTTCATGCATTCAAGCATGAGGGTTTTTGGTACTGCATGGATACACAAAGAGATAAGGATTATCTCGAAAACTTGGTCAGTCAAGGCACGATTCCTTGGATAGAAACTTAATATTTATCTTTTAAGCAGTGGTCAAAAATCCTAAGATTTCTATTTTAATGAATTGTTATAATGGAGAAGAGTATCTAGCCGATGCTATATCTTCAGCTATTAATCAGTCATATGCTAATTGGGAATTAATATTCTTTAATAATGCATCTACAGATAGTTCAAAGGATATATTTTTTTCATTTCAGGATGAACGTCTTAAATATTTTGAGCGAACATCCACTATTGATATTGCTTTTGCAAGAAATGAAGCATTGGTTCATGCTTCAGGAGATTGGATCGCAATTTTAGATGTTGATGATATTTGGGATTCCAGTAAGTTAGAATTTCAAATCCAAGCACTTACAAAAAATAAATCTGTAGATGCAAAAGTAGTTTTTACAAGCTGCGAGGTAATGATAGAAAATAAAGTAGTAAACATTAATCAGCAGTTCTCTGAAAAAAGAGTGTTAGAAGATTTGCTAAGCTTGGAGCTCTCAGTGCCTTGGTCATCAGTATTAATTAGTAAAGAAATATTTTTTTTACTTAATGGATTTGACACAAAATTTCCATCTGCTCATGATCTCGATTTTTTAATCAGATGCGCAAAAGTTCATAATTTTTTATTTGTTGATAGAAATCTTGTATCAATCAAGCATCATAAAAGCAGCCTAACAAATCTTAATAAAAATAATAAAGGTGATTATTATTTTGAAATCATTAATGTCCTCAAGCCTCATTTAGCTAGCAATTCTGCTATCTTGGGTACCGCTAAGATGAAAGCGAGTTATTTATTTTTACTTTTGAAAAAGATGGAGGTATATAGCTTATTTAAAAATATTTTAAAAATCACTTTTAAAGAATTTTTATATTTTCCATTAATCTTGTTTAAAAAATTTTTTTAAGTTACCCAGATTTATTGATTACCTCTTCAGCATACCAATTTATTTCAGCAATCATTCCATCCAAAGTTCTATTATCTGCTCCACCCTCGTAAGCATTTCTAAATGCAACTATGACTTCAGTGGCGCCTAAATCCTCAAGTTTTTTTATGCCATCAGGAGTATATGCAGCTTCTCCCATAACTTGAAACTGATAATTTGGATGTTCCAAAGTGCCATATTCTTTTCTATAAACATTAATTTGATCTATTAAATTTTTGGTTTGCTCTAAATCTAATCCAGCGCTAATCCAACCATCACCAACTCTAGCGGCTCTTTTTAAAGCAAGTTTTGAATGCCCTCCAATGAGTATAGGTACCGGTTTTGAAGGAGTAGGACATAATTTTAGCTCAGGAATTTCATAAAACTCTCCACTAAAAGAGAAATATTCTCCATTCATTAGTCCTTTTAAGATATCAATTTGCTCATCCATTCTTTTTCCACGCTTTTCCCACCTTTCTCCTGTTGCCAAAAAATCTTCATACCAAGGGCTTACTCCAACACCAAAATGAAATCTATTATTGGTCATAACACCCAATGTTGTAACGAACTTAGCAGTAGTGACTGCCTGTCTAGGAGCAAGCTTATATACTGATGTTGAAAATTCCAATTTATCTGTAACAGCTGCAATTGCTGGAATAATAGAGAATGGTTCCAAAAAGGGGACACCATCCAGAAATTCTCTACTTCCATCATCATTATAAGGATAGGTAGAGTCACATTCTTTTGGATAACATATACTGTCTGGAAATGTTATTGCATCAAAACCAGCATCTTCAGCTGCCTTACCTAGCTCCAAGTAGAATGAAGGATCGCACATTGAGGGATGGTATGAAAAACGCATAAATATTTACCTTTTGGTGAATTTTTGTAGAAATATTATAATAACAATTAAAAAGTAATCGAGATATAATGACAGCGTTGTCAAAATAAAAAAATAATAAATTTTGGAAGATAAGCCTGCAAAAAATATTCCTGCAAATGACCTTGAGCTTAAAGAATGGTTAGATGCTTTGCAAAATATTATTAATGCGGAGGGAAATGAGAGAGCCTCATTTATTTTAAGTAAACTTGCATCAAAATTAACTGAATCAGGGACAATTCCAAATTACAACTTAACAACTCCTTTTAGAAATTCAATTCCAGTAAACGAAGAAGCAAAAATGCCAGGAGATCTATTCATGGAGCGCAAGATTAGATCTCTAATTAGATGGAATGCATTAGCTATGGTACTTCGTGCTAATAAGTCATCAGATGATTTGGGTGGCCACATTGCAACTTTCTCGTCATCAGCAACATTATATGACGTTGGTTTTAATTATTTTTTTCATGGATCAAAAGATGGTCAAGAAGATTTAATATATTTTCAAGGCCATTCTTCACCAGGCATTTACGCAAGAAGTTTTTTAGAGGGATATTTATCTGAGGATGATCTAGATAATTTTAGGCGAGAGGTGGATAAACCTGGAATCTCATCATATCCTCATCCTTGGCTTATGCCTGATTACTGGCAGTTCCCCACAGTTTCAATGGGCTTAGGCCCTATTATGGGGATCTATCAAGCTAATATCATGAGATACCTTTCATCTAGAGGTCTTGCACCTAGAAATAATAGAAAGGTTTGGGTCTTTTGTGGGGATGGTGAAATGGATGAGCCCGAATCTAAAGGTGCAATTGGTTTAGCTGGCAGGGAAAAATTAGAAAATTTGATTTTTGTTGTTAATTGCAATTTACAGAGGTTGGATGGTCCAGTTAGAGGTAATAATAAAATTATTCATGAACTTGAGAGGGAGTTTAGAGGATCTGGATGGAATGTAATCAAAGTTGTTTGGGGGAGATTGTGGGATCCAATCTTTGCAAGAGATAAAGAAGGAAAACTTCAAGAACTAATGGATGCAGTCGTTGATGGAGAACTGCAAAATTTTAAGGCAAAAGGCGGAGCCTATACGAGAGAAAAATTTTTTGGACAAGACCCCGATGTTTTGAAAATGGTTGATGATCTAACAGATGAGGATATATACAAATTAAACAGAGGAGGACATGATCCCTATAAAGTTTATGCCGCCTACCATAAAGCAGTAAATTCTAAAGGCGCCCCAACAGTCATTTTGGCTCTTACCACAAAAGGCTATGGAACTGGTTCCAGAGAAGCGGATAATACTACCCATCAGGTTAAGAAACTGACCCTTGATAATATAAAGTCATTTAGAGATAAATTTGACATTCCAGTTTCAGATAAAGAGATTGAAAAGTTACCATATGTGAAGCCTCCAAAAGATTCACCTGAAATACAATACCTTTTAAAAACAAGAAATAAATTAGGAGGTCCTATACCTAGGAGGCGAGGACATACTCAGAAACTTGCAAAACCATCGGATTCTATTTTTCAGAAATTTACCCAAGGTTTTGAAGATAAAGAAATTTCTTCCACTATGGCTTTTGTGCGAATGATGACAGATATTCTAAAAGATAAAAACGTCGGAGAGAGAATCGTGCCTATTGTGCCTGATGAGGCGAGAACTTTTGGCATGGAAGGGCTCTTTAGAAAAATAGGTATTTATTCTTCTGAGGGTCAAAAATATAAGCCTGAAGATGCTGATCAGGTTATGTGGTACAAAGAATCTAAAGATGGAGTCATGCTTGAAGAGGGTATCAATGAAGCTGGAGCGTTCTCTGCTTGGATTGCTTTAGCAACAGCATACTCGAACTATGATCTTCCGATGATTCCAATTTATTTGTTTTATTCTATGTTTGGTTTTCAACGCATCCATGATCTTGCATGGGCAGCTGGCGATTCACAAGCAAAAGGGTTTTTAATTGGAGCAACGTCAGGAAGAACAACTTTAAATGGCGAGGGATTGCAGCATCAAGACGGACATAGTCATCTCTTTTCTTCCACAATTCCTAACTGTCGATCGTATGATCCAGCTTATGCCTATGAATTAGCAGTGATTTTCAAAGATGGAATTAAAAAAATGTTTGTAGATTTAGAAAATTACTACTACTACATTACTGTTACCAATGAAAACTATTTGCAACCAGCTCAGCCAAAAGATT
>Ga0255755_1000324_pt1 | contig 51028 bp, 48 predicted proteins | sample 011ome_18_FD_179955 | JGI IMG/M metagenome (GOLD analysis project Ga0255755, IMG submission 179955) | Coastal salt marsh microbial communities from the Groves Creek Marsh, Skidaway Island, Georgia - 011501BT metaG (version 2) | ecosystem: Environmental > Aquatic > Marine > Intertidal zone > Salt... | reverse complement strand
AAGAATAAGCATTGGCATGAAGCTTCAAGCTGATCCAACAATCATATATGGTTTGCTACCAAATTTTGATGGAGATATTCGAAAATCTGATATCCTTGATAAGAATAATATATACAATACATATATGATTAACGGATTAACTCCAACCCCGATTTCTATATCTTCAATCAGTTCAATTGAAGCTGCAATTCTATCAGTACCAGGTGAATATCTATTTTTTGTAGCAAATTCTCCTAACTCTCACTATTTTTCAAAAACATATGCTGAACATTTAAATATGATAAAAAAGGTTGGATTAGACAAATGAAAATAATTAGTTTTGAGGGCGTTGAGGGTGTTGGAAAGTCTACTCAAATATCAATGTTAGATTCCTATTTAGTTTCTAAGGGTCTGTCCACAGAAGTTCTAAGAGAGCCTGGATCAACTAAAGTTGGTGAAAACATAAGAGATATTTTATTAAATACATCTACTGATCTTTCCAATGAATCTGAATTATTGCTTATGTTTGCTGCTAGAGCCCAACTAATAAGTGAAAAAATAAATAATTCAGACAAGGATGTTGTTTTATTTGATAGATTCTATGATGCATCAATGGCATATCAAGGATTCGGTAGAGGTTTACCGCAAGAAATCATTAAAAGCTTAATAAGTTTTACAAAATGTCCTGTTCCTGATGCTACCTTTTTACTTGATATTGAGGTGGAGGAAGGTTTTAAAAGAAAGTTTAATGATAAAAAAGATAGAATTGAATCATCTGGCGATGTCTTTTTTGAACAAGTTAGATCTGGTTATCTAGCACTTAGCAAAAACGAACCAAATAGAATTAAAGTACTAGATGCTAAAAAATCTATTAATGACTTGCATAAAGACATAGTATCATTTGTTGAAATTATCTTATGAGCATAGAAAAGTATCATTGGTTAAAAGATGTTTTTAACCAAATAAATTTCACCAATTTTCCTCATGGAATTATCATCAATGGCCCATCTGGTGTTGGAAAAAAAATACTTGCAAAGGAAATATCACAAAAAATAATTGCAAACTTTAGTGATGGTTTAGATGAACAAAATCAATCATTATTTAATACAGACCACCATCCTGATTTCTATCTTTTAGATAGGGATAAAATTTATTTAAAGGATATTATTAAACAAAAAAAAGAATCTAAGTACTGGGATGAAGAAAAAGGTTATAAGGACGTAGTTTCATTCTTAACCTTAACCCCATCAATATCAAAAAATAAAGTAGTTTGCATAATGAATGCTGATAGCATGAATGAAGAATCACAAAATGCACTACTTAAGTCATTGGAAGAACCATCATCATATTCATACATTATTATGACTACCAGCAGACCTAAGTCACTTAAGCAAACTATTTATAGTAGATGCCAAGTTTTAAACATACCTCATATATCATCATATAAAGTTGATGAATGGTTGAATAGTCAAGGGGTTACTGATTATTCATCAACTGATTTTCCAAGTTACGCAATGCCATTAAATATCCTTGATGACATTCAAAGTGATAGACATAATTCATATAAAGAATTTATTTTGATTATTGACGAATTTTTAAATCAAAAAATCGATCAAGGACAAGCAATAAAGTCTATTAATGAGTTGGATATAGACTTTATTTCAAAGATAAATTACTTTGTAGAATTCTTGAAGATACTATTAAAATCGAAACTAACGAGTGAGAGTTTAAGCGGTGTTTATAAAAGCTTTAACTCTAAAAAATTCAGTAATTTAAAAATTTCAAATATTATTGTTGAGCTTAATGAGTTACGTGATGATTTTTATGATGTCTCGTCAATAAATGAAACCCACGTATTAAATTATTTTTGTAGCGAATTAAAACAATCTATCCGACAGCAATAGTACCTCCATCAATAACTATTGTTTGCCCATTAATATAGGTACCTGCCTTTGAAGATAGCATTATTGCAGCGCCAGCTATTTCATCTGGATCACCAATTCTTTTCATAGGGTTGGTATGTAATACTGCTTTTAAAATATCAGGATTTTCCCATAGTCCTTTTGCAAAATCAGTTTTAATTAAGCCAGGAGCTATAGAATTAGCTCTAATATTTTTATGACCGAATTCAGCTGCTATATTCTTAACAATCATAACATCTGCTGCTTTACTGATATTATATGCACCCAATATTGGACTGCCTTTGATTGCAGCAATACTTGAAATTATTATTATTGATCCATCCTCTTTCTCAATCATACTTGGAAGACATAAATTACATAAAAGTTGATTGGACCTAATATTGTTATGAATAACTTTATCAAACTGCTCAATGCTCATATCAAGCATGGATCCCATAAAAGTATTTGTTGCAGCATTACAAATTAAAGTGTCAATACTTCCCAAAGTATCAATGGTTTTATCTACAAGATTTTTTAATTGATCATCATCGGCTATGTTACAAGCTATCGGAAAAGCAACTTCCTCACCAATATCATCATTTATTTCTTTGGCAGTTATTTCACAAGCATCTAGCTTTCTTGATGATATAATTACTTTAGCACCCATAAGTGCAGATTGGTGAGCTATAGATTTACCAATACCTTTAGAACTACCAGTTATTAGAATTGATTTATCTTTAAGGCTAAATAGTGACATTTTGATTATAATAAATTAATAATAAGGGAATAATATCATGATGATTGAAATATACGGAAAAACCTTCTGCCCATACTGCGATAAAGCAAAGGCTTTGTGTGAAAGAGAAGGGTTTGATTATTCTTACAAAGAATTGGATAAAGATTTTACAAGAGAAGAATTCTTTAATATTTTTCCTACAGCTAGAACATTTCCTCAAATCAAAATAGATGGCAATGATATTGGTGGTTATACAGAACTAGAGGCTTGGTGGCAAAATAAAGGATAAGTTATGGATCAATTTAATGAATTTTTAATATTACTTGACAGCAATTTAAGTGGTTCCTGGTGGTTTCCAATTTTGCTAGTAGGAACCGGAATTTTTTTTACTATATATCTTGGTTTTCCACAGTTTAAGTTTTTTGGAAAAGCTTGGGGGCTAGTTTCTGGAAAAGGTACCAAATCAAGCTCTGGTGGTGAGACTACAGGTTTTGAAGCATTAACAACAGCAATGTCAGGCGCTGTGGGCACCGGCAATATTGGAGGTGTTGCTTTGGCTATATGGACCGGAGGTCCTGCGGCAATCTTTTGGATGTGGATTACAGCTATATTTGGGATGACTACCAAATTTGTTGAAGTTACATTAGGACATAAATACAGAACAACATTAGATGATGGATCTATATCTGGCGGACCAATGTACTATATTGAACATGCTCTTAATATGAAATGGGTTGCTATATTATTTGCATTCTTAATGATGATTACTGCAATAGGCTCAGGAAATATGCCTCAAATCAATAATATAGCATTAGTAATGAATACTGAATTTTCTGTTCCAAAATTATTTACTGGGTTATTTTTAGGTACATTGCTTTGGATAATTATTATTGGTGGTATTAAAAGAATTGCATCTGTTGCAAGCAGAATTATACCAATAATGGGGTTAATCTATTTTGGTGGTGCTTTAATAGTACTTGCTGAAAATTATAATAATATCCTCCCTTCATTTAATGCAATATTTGCACAGGTTTTTACAGGGTCTGCGGCAGTTGGTGGTTTTTTAGGTGCTAGTTTTGCTATGAGTTTAAAATATGGTGTTGCAAGAGGATTGTATTCCAATGAAGCAGGTCAAGGCTCGTCTCCAATCGCGCATGCTTCATCCAAAAATAAATCTATTGATCAGGGAGTAATATCAATCTTAGAACCATTTATTGATACTATCGTAGTTTGCACTGTTACTGCATTAGTTATCTTATCAAGTGGAGTTTGGACACAAAAATTCGATACCAATTTCTCCAAGACAGATATGATTATTCTTGAGGGTACATATAGTGATGAAAAAAATATCGATGGGTCCTTTATTTATCCTGATGATATAGATGAATTAACTAATTACGTTCAATCAATTGATTCAGATGTTAATGAATTTTCAGGTACTTTAAATGTTATCGACGGTAGTCTCATAACAGAGAATATTACAGTGCTACACTCAAGATCTATTGCTGAAAATATATCTATTAAAAAAAATGGTACTAATGATCCATATAATGGAGAGCTTAATGTGATCAATGGAAAAGTTTCTGAGTCTGTAAAGTTTGAAGGTAAGTCTTTAGTTAGCTCCGCTGAATTAACTGCAAAAGCATTTTCTCAAGGTTTATTTGGTTCATTTGGAGGAAAATTAGTAGCAATAGCATTGCTTTTATTTGCTTTTTCAACAGCAATCACCTGGTGTTATTATGGAGATAGATCCACTGCCTATATCTTTGGTGAGAGGGGAGTCTTTTGGTATCGTAATTTTTATGTGATTTGTTTTATATTAGCTGCAGTCATTGATACAACTATTGTTTGGAATATTGCTTATGTTGTTGTGGCATTAGTTTCAATACCCAATTTAATAGCTCTTTTTGTTCTAAGAAAAGAAATGAAAGATCTAACTAAAGAATTTAGCCGCAATACTATATAAATTAATACAAATTTAAAGTTATGTACAAAAAATTTTTGCTTTTTGGTATTTTCTTTCTTGCTTCATGTGGAGGCGGTTCAAATGGTGGAAGTACCATTGATGATGGTAATACAAATTTAAACGCTGTAATTTATAGTTTTTCCTCTGATAACTATACTCTCAGTTCAGGTGAATCATTTACTATAAGCTGGTCAGCTTCTGCTGAAACTTGCGAAGCTGATGGTGACTGGTCAGGCATTAAAGACTCTACTGGTAGTCAGTCCTTTTCTTTTACAACTACTGGAACATATACATTTACTCTAATATGCTCAAGAGGCTCATCAAATGTTAATGAAACATTGTCCATTTTTATATCTGATGGAGAGGGCTATGCATCTTTTTGCAAAACACCATCAGAAGACTCCAATGAATATTGGTTAGAAGAATTTAATAATCCTAGATTAGATTCAGATGTCTTTAGTTATCAAATTGGTAGTGGTTTTTTTGATGGTAATGGAACGTGGTTTGAAGGTTGGGGTAATAATGAACTTCAATACTATACGGGCCCTGGTTCTGGACAATATGGCAATTATGCAAAAAATTATAATAGTGAAACTAATACTACTGAAAATCTATTTATAGAAGATGGATATTTAAAAATACAACCAATTTATAACGAACAAAATCCATTCTTAGATCCATACAATGGCACAACACCTAAAGCACATACATCTGCAAAATTAATCACTTCAGATAAGAAAATATTTGAACTTCCTGCAAAAATTACAGTTTGTTTTAAGGTTCCGGATGGCACCGGTTTTTGGCCAGCTATATGGATGCTTCCACAGGGGTTTATGGATAACTCAAAAGTTTGGCCTGATGATGGAGAAATTGATTTGATGGAAGCAAGAGGTAGATTATCTCAAGTTATCGGTTCTGCTATTCATTTTAAATCAAATGGTGGGCATATTTTTATATCTCATGAAACCAATGTTGAAATGGCACAAAATTTTCAGGATACATTTCATTCAGTTACATTTGAATGGACTGAAAATGATATCAAAATGTTTTTAGACAATGATGTATCACCTTTTTTTCATGAAACATCCGAGTCATCTCCTTTTGTAGGAGAATACTATCCATTTAACGAACCATTTTATTTAATTTTGAATGTCGCCTCAGGAGGTAATTTTGATTCTGCATTTGAAACTGATACCGAATCTTTTTGTCATAATGCAGAATGTTCGAATTTACCTATACCTGATAGAGGAAGATTTCTGATTGATTATATTGAATATAAATCTATTGATTAAGACTTCTATTTTTAAGCTCAAATAATACATCGTTAAGTGAATAATTTTGTGATTTTAGCAAAACCAAAAGATGAAATAGCAAGTCTGCTGATTCATCAATCACTCTACCGTCATTTGTCACGGCAGCTATAGATGTTTCACCAGCTTCTTCAGTTAATTTTTTTGCTATTTCCTTAACACCTTTTTTTAACAAGGATGCTACGTAAGAATTATTTGTATCTTCAATTTTTCTTTTATCAATCGTATTTTCTAGTTCAGTGATTATTGAGAATATATTTTTAGACTCTGTTTTAAAACAAGAATAATTTTCTAAATGACATGTTGGGCCTAACGGACTTGCTTTAATCAACAAAGTATCATTATCACAATCCATTTCAATTGATTGCATGATTAATTTATTGCCAGAAGTTTCGCCCTTAGTCCATAGTTTTTGTCTAGATCTACTGAAAAAAGTTACCTCTTTTGAACTTAAAGTAAGGTCGAGAGATTCTTTATTCATATACCCAAGCATCAAAACATTAAATGATATTGAGTCTTGAATTATTGAAGGTATGAGACCTTTATCATCCCATTTTATTTTTGTAGTATCCATTATTTTATAGCCTTATATTTATTGATTGATTTAGTAAAAATTCTTTAAGCTCATTAATAACAATTAAATTTTTGTGAAATACACTTGCTGCAAGTGCACCACTAGAGCTAGTTTCAGTTAAAACATCTTGAAAATCTTGCATACAACCTGCACCCCCGGATGCGATTAATGGCACATCACAATCTTTTAACATCTCATTTAATTGAACTAGATCATATCCATTTCGAACGCCATCTTGATTCATACAATTTAAAACAACCTCACCAGCTCCCAAGCTTTGAACTTTATCAATCCATTCTTTAGTTTCAATTTGAGTATTTTTAATTGTTTTTTCATCACCGGTATTTGAATATACGATATATTTATTATTTTCAATCATTGAATCAATTCCAATTACAACACACTGACTGCCAAATTCATTTGCAAGTTCTGTTATTAGATCAGGATTCTCAAGTGCTGGCGTATTAATAGAGACTTTATCAGCTCCATTATTTAATATTTGCTTTGCATCACTTACACTTTTTATACCTCCAGCTACACTAAAAGGTATATTTATTATTTCAGCTATGATTTTTACCCAATCTTTTGAAACAATTCCATCATATGTGCTAGCACCAATATCATAAAAAACTAATTCATCAGCTCCTTCATCATTATATTTTTTTGCTAATTCAACAATTGAACCAACAACTTCATGATCCTTAAATTTAATACCTTTGACCACTTGACCATTTTTTACATCGAGACATGGAATTATTCTTTTAGTTAACATTCTTTAAATCCTGAAGAGAAATTTTATTCTCATATATAGCTTTACCAACAACACATTCATTACAAAGAATTGATCGTAAATTATTTATATCCTCTAGAGATCCAATTCCGCCTGATGCTATGAGATTTATATTCTTATTTGCTAAGAGGTTTTTATATATATTTAAATTAGGTCCTTTAAGTGTTCCATCAACTGAGATGTCTGTAGCTAATATATTTTTTATCCATTTATTATTATTTATGTAATCATACAAATTGATATCCGTACTCTTTGTCCAACCATTTACAGAAAGAAGAGGGGTATCATTGTTTAGATTAAAATCTAATCCAAATATTATTTTATTAACATCTATATTGTTCTTAAGCTGATTTCTAAATGTGCCATTAGTAATAGCTGCTGTGCCAACAATAATTCTTCTTATATTATTAGATAATAGCTGAGTAGCTTTTTCTATTGTCCTTATGCCACCACCAACTTGAATCTCAATATTTTCAATACAAGCGATATTTTGAATAATTTCAAGATTTTCATCTCCACCAGTTTTAGCAGCATTTAGATCAACAATATGAATATTTTTAAATCCTGCATTTTTAAAAATTTTTACTTGTTCTATTGGATTTTTGTTATATACGGTTACATCTGCATAATTGCCTTTTAATAATCTTACACATTTTCCGTTTAATATATCTATTGCAGGTATTATGTTCATATTGATTTAATAAAATAAGTTAAAAATCTTTCACCTGCTTTAGATGATTTCTCTGGATGAAATTGACACCCTAAAATATTATCTTTTTTTATAATAGATGAAAATTTATTGCCATATGAGCTATAACCAATCGTAAATTTAGAATCTTTGTTAAAGTAGCTATTTGCAAAATAATAGTGCCCATTAAGATCTTTATCAGTATCACATTCAACTTTGTTCCAACCCATTTGGGGAACATTAATCCCATCATTTACATTAAATTTTTCTATATTTCCATCAATGATTCCCAGACATCTTGTTTGATTTTCTTCTGAATAATCAAATAATATTTGCATACCTATACATATGCCTAAAATTGGTTTATCTGTGCATTTAATAAAATTTATTAAATCTCTTTTTCTTAGAGTATCCATAACCACATCAGCTGATCCAACTCCTGGAAGGACATATGCATTCATTTCAGATAACTCATTTACAGAATTTGAAATAATTGCATTAATTCCCAATCTCTTAAAAGAATAATAAATTGAATTAAGATTAGCGCCACCGCAGTCTATAATTCCAATATTCATAGAAGCCCTTTTGTTGATGCAACATCTAACTTTGTTTTAGTGAGTGCTTTTTTTAAGGCTCTAGTAAAACTTTTAAATGTAGCTTCGACAATGTGATGAGTATTAGTTCCTTTCGTATCAATATGGCAAGTAAAATTGACTGCATTAATAAATGATATAAAAAAATGTTCGAACATTTCAGTTGGAAAATCACCTACATATTCTCTTAAATCAGATGTCTTCATTTTTAACAATGTTCTTGAAGCCATATCAATAGTAACTGTTGATATAGTCTCATCCATAACCAATGATTCAACGGATGAATATCTTTCAATAGTATTTCTATCTCCAATGGCAGCTTTAAATGCTTCACCTAAAGCAATTGCAACATCTTCAATGGTGTGATGTTGATCTATTTGAAGATCACCCAAACAATTAATTGTTATATCAAAGCCACCATGCTTGGCAAATTGTTCAAGCATATGATCAAAAAACTTCAGACCTGTATCTATATTATAGTTACCGGAACCATCTATATTTAAATTTATAAATATTCTTGTTTCATTAGTAGTTCTTTTAATAAATGATGTTCTAGATTGGTTATCTAAATCATTAAGAGCATAACTTTCTCTTATTGAAACAGCTTTTTTGTGAGCATCAAGACTTTCAGCCTCTGCCAAGGTTTTAACAGTTGGTGCTAAGTTTATAAAGCCATCAGCAGTAGCAGTCTGAAAGGTGATACTTTTACCAAAATCTTTTACTGATAGACCTGAGTATGTTTTAGCAGTTCTACCAGTTGGCAATGTGTGATTTGAACCTGAAGCATAATCTCCAAATGATTCTGGTGAATATTTACCACAAAAAACAGATCCTGCATTATTAATTAAAGGCACAATTTTTGAAAAATTATTATCTAGAAGAATCAGATGCTCTGGAGCGTTATCATTAATGAAATTTATTATTTCTTGATCATTCTTTGCACTTACTAAATAAATATTTTTAAGGCTTTTATCAAGAATCAATTGTCTTTTTAAATCAATTTTTTGTTGTTTTATTTGAGATTTAACAGAGTCTAAAACTAATTTATTTTTTGAAATTAAAACAGCTTTTGCATCTTCACTGTGCTCAAGTTGGGACAGTAAATCTGAAGCAATAATATCAACTTTTTTTTCATCATCAGAATAAACATAAACTTCGCTTGGTCCTGCTGGCATATCAATTGGAACATCTTTATTAACAATAACCTTTGCTTCAGTAACATACTTATTTCCAGGTCCAAAAATCTTTAGGCATTTAGGAATTGAGTCAGTACCATATGCCATGGCAAATATTGCTTGAGCACCACCAACTTTATAAACATTTTTTATTTTTAATAAATTAGCAACCCATAATATAGTTGGGTTTATTTTACCCTTAGCATCAGGTGGAGTGCATATGACGATATTTTTACATCCTGCAATTATTGCAGGAATAGCTTGCATTAATAATGAGCTAAATAGAGGAGCTGTACCTCCTGGAATATACAATCCTACTGTATCAATCGGTCTAAATTCTGACCATAATGAAATACCTTTTGTAGTTTCTAGGTTATTGATTGAAAGTCCATCAAGTTGTTTTTGATGATATTTTTTTATGTTTGCGTATGCAATAAGAATTGAATTTTTTAGTGAATCAGAAAGAAATTTATCTGATTGTTTAAATTCACTTTTAGTAACTTTGAAAGATTTAAGTTCTTTTTCATTTAAAATATTAGCAATTTTTCTAAGTCCATTATCTCCTTCATTAATTACTAGTTTTTTAAATTTATTAATAGTTGCAATATCTTTAGATGAAATTTTTGATTCCTTAAAGTCTAAGATTGTCGATTTTTTATTTAATGTAAGATTTTTCATATTAATTTAAGAGTTTTTCTACTGGCATGACTAATATTGATGAGGCTCCTTTAGCTTTAAGTTTTTCCATAGTCTCCCAAAATATTGGTTCTTGGCATAAAGCATGAATTGCAACTTTATTTTCATTCTCTAGAGGTATTACTGTTGGTGATTCTGATCCAGGGAGTAATTTACAAATCTCTTTGACCTTTGATGCATCTGCATTCAACATAACGTATTTACTTTCAGTAGCATTAACAACACCCTGCATTCTACTAATTATTTTTTCAGCAATTTTATTTTTTGAAGCTGATAAATTTTTATTTTTAATAAGAACAGCTTCAGACTCCAGGATCGTTTCAACTTCTTTTAAGTTATTTGCTTCTAACGTTGCACCAGATGAAACAAGATCGCATATCAAATCAGACATTCCAATATATGGTGTTAATTCTACAGATCCATGAATATTAATAATAGAAGCATCTATTTTTCTATCTTTTAAATATTTTTTTACAGTATTTGGATATGAAGTTGCTATTTTTTTATTTTTGAAACTTCTAATATTAATATTTTCAGGACAAGCAAATGACAGCCTGCATTTAGAAAAACCTAAGCTTAGAACTTTTTCAATAGATGTTTTTTTAAATAAAGATTTTTCTAATAATATGTTTTCTCCAACTATCGCTAAATCTGCATCACCATTAGATACTAAGGAAGGAATATCATCACTTCTTACAAACAATATATCAATAGGCATATTGTTAGCTTTCGCCAAGAGATTATCTGTTTTAATTGAAAAATTAATACCTGATTTTTTAATTAAGTCTGCGCTTTGATCAAATAATCTGCCTTTTTTTTGGATAGCAATGGTTAGTCTATTTTTCATTTCTTAATCCTTTTTAAAATTTTTTTATAACCTTGATAGGGTTCATTTGATAAAAATCTTGCAACTCTTGTAACCGTAGTAGTGCTTGTTTCTAATTTAGTAGCAATATCTCTATATGAAAGATTATCTTCATATAAAAGTTGAGCTACTGACCATCGCTCTTCAAGTGCTTTTAACTCAGCAGGAGTACAGAGATCTTTTAAAAAATCATTAACCTCATTTTTATTTTTTAATAGCAATAATGCTTCATTTAGATTTTTCATGCGTGCTAGTGTATTACTATGTTAATACAATGTAAAGAAAAAAAGGCGCTATATTTAGCGCCTTAGTAAGTTATATTAAATTAATCTTTTGTATTAATCCATAAAGGTAATACTGCTATCAACAATCCAGAAAAGAAAAAGATTCTTGATCCGATTGCAGCAAGCATATTACCTTCAGCGTGTGAGGCTATAAAACCCTGAGAGCCAGCTCCAAGATCTATATCACCATTAGCAACGTCAAGAGCACTTAATGCCATAGCATGACCGTCATATGTACCACCAATTAGATTACCCAAGTTAAGTGCAAGCATAAAAACTGATACTGCAAAAGCAGTTCCAATAACCTTTGCAACTGTATTGGCTCCCTTATCTACCATAACACTACTAAATCTAGCTGCAATCCATACAGCAATTACCATAGCAAGAAACACTGTAGCATTTGCGCCCCTTGAGCTTGCAAAGATGCTCCATAGTTCTAATTCATAATTAACACTAGTTAATAAATCCATAATCTCTCCTCCTAGAAAAATGTTAATGTTTATTTATACAAGATATATATAAATCAATACAAGAAATAATTCATATATTATTTGAACATATTGTGATTATTTTTAGACAATAAAGAGACTATTTCTATGTGTTTTGTATTTGGAAATTGATCAAAAATTTCTATATTAATAACTTTAAAATTTTTCAATTTTTCTATATCCCTGATGTATGTTTCGTAATTGCATGAAATATATAAAACGTTATCAAATTTATTAATCAAGTTTATTACATTGTCATCAAGTCCAGTACGAGGTGGATCAACCAAAATATGAGAAAAATCAAAATTATTTATATCAATATTATTCATTCTTTTAAAAACTCTACCATTAAATAATTCTGTTACTTCTTCTGCTGACAATCGAGCATGAAATATATTACTTATATTATTTTCATCAATTGCTTTATTAAGACACCTAATTGATTGTCGATTATTTTCAGTCGCTAAAATCTTATTAAATAATTTTCTCATTGGTACAGAAAATGTCCCAGAACCACAGTATAGCTCAAGAAGATCTTTTGGATTTTCAATAAAACTCATAGTTTTTAGAACCATCATAGGCATATGAAAATAGTTTGGCTGATAAAATGATTGATCTGTTTGATATAGAACTGATTTTAGTTCTTTAATATCATCACGAAGCAAATCATCATGAGTTGAATATAATTTATTTTTAGATCTCAAATTAATTTTTATATTTAAAATGTCTGCAAGGTCATTTGCCAGAGATTTAATTTCATCATCAATTGGCCTATGGTAAATCATAGAGACTAATATTTCGTCATCTCTATTAGCCCTGAAATTAATTTGGAATAATCTCTCTTTGAAAATATCTTGATTATTAATTTTATCTAACAGATTAGGCATTAATTTTTGAATACAAGGTCTTGCAATAGAAAAACTTTCTAAATAAATTATTTCACCCAATGAAGAGTACATAGTATAAAAGTTATTCTTATAACCAAATTCACATCTTGATCTGTATCCTGAAGATGGACTGTAATTAATTTTGATTTTATCTTTGTAATTATTTTTTAATAAAGATAATACTTTTTGAAATTTATCCATTTAATTAATAAAAAGATCCTTGTTATAAATAATATTAATCCTATAAATGATATATTAATGAGTACAAACTGAAAGATTCATTTTAATTGAATATGCTATGGAAAATATTGTAAATATAACTGAGTCAGCTGAAAATTATCTAGCTAAACTTTTAAAAGATAAAAATGAACCTAACCTTGCAGTGAGGATTTTTATATCAGATCCTGGTACCCCAAAAGCTGAAACATGTTTAGCATATTGCAAGCCAGAAGAAGCTCATAAAGATGATGTGATCTTGAAATTAAAAAAAATAACTGTTCATGTAGAAAAAAGAAGTATTCCTTTTTTAGTTGATGCAGAAGTTAATTACGATAATGATACTTTTGGCGGACAATTAACAATTAAGGCGCCAAATGCGAGGCTGCCTAATATTTCGCCTGATAGTCCAGTAGAGGATAGAATCAATTATGTTATCTATAATGAAATTAATCCAATGCTTGAATCCCATGGTGGTGACGTTAGTCTAGTGAAATTCACTGAAGCTGGAGAGGCTATACTTCAATTTGGTGGGGGTTGTCAGGGTTGTGGAATGGTTGATGTTACTTTAAAAGATGGAATTGAAAAGACATTATTAGAACAAATACCAGAGTTAAAGTCTGTCAAAGACTCAACTGATCATTCAATTGATGATAATGCATATTACAAATAATTAAACATCATTTACTGAAAGTATTATTCCAAATTTAGGATGGTCAAAATAGTGAATCTCCTCATTGAATATTCTTCTTTCTTCATCAATAAATATATTTATGATTTCTGATGACTCAATTTTGAGATCATCCTCAACTTTACTTATATCAATATAGCTATTTGGCTCATTTAGATTGAGTTTTAAATTGGTAGAAATATTAGTTTGATTTGTTTGATTTGATTCAAGGATTTTGCTTTCGTATTTTTGAATTTTCTCTTCTGTTGTGTCATTTGTTTTATTGGATGCAACTCCTAAATAGCTTTTTATATCAACATGTAAAAATCTACTTCTATATAACTTTAGAAAAATACCATACTCTTTTATTACATTTTCATGGAATAAGAATTTAGAATCATCTCTGGAATCAATATTTTGTATCCATTTAAAACTATCTAATACTTCATATTCATTATTTTTTTCTAATTTACTATTTAATTTTTTTAAAACATCTAAATTATTTGATTTTCTGTACCATTTTTTTGGGTTTGACACTTTTATGCCTTTATTATCTTTTTCAATAAATGAATTTTGTTTTTTAGGATCTAATTTAAAACCTGTCAAAAGCTTATTGAAAAAATTTTCTTTATATTGAGTCTTATATAGATCACTATTTATTTTAAGACTTGGATTATAAAATTTTAATACTTTATCTGCTGGAGCTATAAATTCTGCATCAAATGTTTCATTGGTAGATGATTGAGAATATTTAAATATTATTATTTCTATTTCATACTCTTTTAAATCCAAATTATCATATGCATTAGTATTATGAATAAGGATTGAAATAAAAAATATTTTAAGTAATTTCATTTATTAAATTCATAATTTCATTTCTTCTTACAGAAGTATCATCCTCATTCATTTCAATAATAAATTTATTTTCTTGATTTATTGAATAAATATTTGGACTGATTTGAAGCATACTTAATATTTTATCAAAAACTTTCTTTCTAATACTCGAAGATAATAATATTAATGTTCTATTTGCGTTAGATTTGATATTAATAATCCCTGTATTTCTTATCATCACTAACAATTTTGAGTCATCTATTAAATTTTTGACCTCTGTTGTTAATGAACCGCATCTATCTTTAAGATCTTTTACAATATTATTTATATCATCTATTGATGAGGCATTGCTTAGATTTTTATAAACTTTTAGTCGTTCAATTGGAGAGGGTAAATATGATTCATTGATAAATGATGAGTCGTAAAAATTTATTTCAGTAGTAATAAATTCTTTTTCATCATTGTTTTTAAATGCATTTATCGCATTTTTTAACATTGATAAATACAAACTCATACCAATGGTGTTAATATGGCCGCTTTGCTTTTCACCTAATATTTCTCCGCCACCTCTAATTTCAAGATCCTCTTGAGCAATAAAAAAACCTGAACCTAAATTACATAATTTTATTATTGAATCTAATCTATTTTTTGCAATTTTAGATAAATCATTAGTTGGAGTTAAAAAATAACAATAACCCTGTTTTGACGATCTACCAACTCTACCTCTTAATTGGTGAAGTTGAGATAACCCGAAGTTCTGAGAATCGATTATCATTATTGTATTTGCATTCGGTATATCTAAACCCATTTCTACTATTGTTGTACATATAAGAACATCTAATAATCCAGCATCAAAGTTTCTCATAACATTAGATATTTCATCTTTCTTTAATTTACCGTGTGCAATAGCAATTTTTGTATCAGGTAAGAGCTCAATTAATTGATTTTTTAAGGAATTCATTTTCCCAATGTTGTTTTGCACAATAAAGCATTGACCGCCTCTTGATATCTCTCTTGATATTGCTTCTTTGAACAATTGATTGGTTTCGATTTTAAGAAAAGATTTAATATTTAATCTATTGGATGGTGGTGTATGCAAAAAAGAAAATTCTTTTAAGCCCGAAAAAATAAAATTCATTGTTCGAGGTATAGGTGTTGCTGATAAATATAGTATGTGAATATTTTCTTGTTTGCTTTTTATTAGGTCTTTTTGCCTAATACCGAACCTATGTTCTTCATCTACAATTAATATTCCAGTATTTGTAAAATCTATACCACATGTAAATAGGGCATGAGTCCCAATAATTATATCTATAGCCTTATCATTAAAATCTTTTACGTATTCATCTTTATTTTTTTTAGTGGTATGTCTATTAATAAGCTTTATAGATGCTCCAGTATTTTTAAATCTCTCTAGAAATGATTCATAATGTTGTTCACTGAGAACTGTACTAGGACATAATAAAATTGCTTGCTTATTTGAATTAATGCAAACAAAAGCAGATCTCATAGCAACCTCAGTTTTACCAAAACCAACATCTCCACATAAAACTCTATTCATAGGTTTTACTAAAGCTATATCCTTGTATATTGTATTAATAGCCTCTAATTGATCTGCAGTTTCTGTAAATGGAAAATCTTTATTAAATATATTTAAATCTTCCTCATTTGCTTTTAAAACATACGCAGTTGATTTAAGTCTTCTGGATTCAATATCTAATATTTCTGCAGCATGATCGAATGCTCTTTTTTTTGCCTTTTCTTTATTTTTTATCCACTTATTTGAAGATAATGAATCAAGTACTATATTTTCAGTTAAGTCATTTCTGTGATACTTGCTAATTAAATCAACGCTTCTAAGAGGAACATATAAGGCTTCATTGGATGAATATACAATTTTCATATATTCATTAGAGTTATTATTAGTTTCTACTACCTCTAAACCTTTATATATTCCAATTCCATAATTCTCATGAACAACATAATCTCCCTCATGAAATAATTGATCTCTGTTATGAACAACTGATTTTCTTTTTTCAGCATCTAAGAATGTTAAGTTCCCATCTTCTTTATATTCATTACTAAAAATTATGATTTTATCTTTTATATGAATAGGCCTAACAATATCAGAAATCATTAGATTTATTCCAACAGCAGCATCTGTAATGCTTTTTATTTCCTTAACTTTTGGTTTTAGTGCATTAAATAAAACCTCATATTCACTTTGAAGTGATGTTAGTAATATGGTTTTATAATTTTGTATTTTAAATTTGTTTTTATCATCAATCAGTTCACTTATATCTTTATAAATGACATTTTCATAATCATCGAAATTCCAATAAATTTCTTGTGGTAGTTTATTTTTAATTACATCTACTGAACAAAATAAATCATTTGGTAATAAAAGTGGTCTTTGTAAATCAATATTTTCATCATTAAATCTTTGATGAATATAACCTTCATAGGATTTGATATCCTCAGAAAAATTATCCATTACAATCAAAGAATGACTATCAAATAATTCAAAAAAATTAGATGTTGTATTAAAAAATAAAGGCATGTAAATATCTGAACCTTCTGCCTTTCTTACTGTATTTAATTTTTGAAATATTTCACAATTTCTTTCATCATAATCTTGAAAATATTCTCTCCAATTGTCACGAAATATTTTTAAACTAGAGTCATCAAAGGTATATAAAGAGCTTTTAGATAATCTAAAGTTGTTTAATTTTTCTATAGATAACTGAGTTTCAATATCAAAAAATCTTACAGATTCAATATTATCATCAAAGATCTCAACTCTCAGAGGGTTGTTATATATAGGTGCATAGATATCTATAATTCCACCTCTCAGAGAGTATTGATTAATACTTTCAATTCTATTGACCTTTTCGTAGTTAAGAGAAATAAGAATTTTTTCAAGTTTAGTTAAGGATAATGAATCTCCTAAAGTAAAAATTTCTATTGATTGAAAAAAATCTTTAGTGGGATATATCTCAAACAAACTTTTAACTGTTGCTATAACAATTCTCTTGTCAGTATCTAATGAATTTAAAATTGAAAAACGCTCGCTTAAAATATTATCAGGTGAAGAGAAGTGATCGTAAGGTAATATTTCATTTTCTGGAAAATATCTTATTTTCGATGAATTTAGATATAAAGATAATTCATTTTTTAAAAGTTTTGCCTCTTTATTATCCTTAACAATAATACATAACGAATCATTAGAATCATGATATTTATCAATCAATTGATGTGCGAATCTATGGTCTTTATTTTTATGCATTTGATGGTAAATTTTTTACAAATACTTGTATAATGTTGTGCGTATTCTATCAATTCAAAAATAATATAGGTAATTATGGACATTAATTTTTCAAAAGAAGATCTCGCTTTTAGAGACGAATTAAGAGATTGGTTAGCTAATGACTATCCAAAACATGTAAAAGATAAAATGGATAAAGGTGAACACCTTACACGACAAGATATGGTTGATTATCATAAAGCTTTGTCTGCAAAAGGGTGGATGGGCTATAACTGGCCTGTTGAATACGGTGGAACTGGTTGGAGTGCAACTCAATTATATTTATTCAATAAAGAGTTTGGAATGGCAGGATGTCCTCCACTTTTAGCTTTTGGTGTAAGCATGGTTGCACCAGTTATTTGGACATTTGGTAATGATGAACAAAAGAAAAGATTTTTGCCTGATATTCTAGATTTTAATACTTGGTGGTGTCAGGGCTATTCTGAACCTGGATCTGGTTCAGACTTAGCATCACTAAAAACTAAAGCTGTGCGAGAAGGAGATCATTATGTTGTTAACGGTTCTAAAACATGGACAACATTAGCTCAAAATGCAGATTGGATATTTTTGCTTGTTAGAACTGACTCTAGTGGAAAAAAACAAGAAGGAATATCATTTCTTCTAGTTGATATGAAAACACCTGGTATTGAAGTTAAGCCAATTATTACTATTGATGGAGATCATGAGGTTAACTCAGTGTTCTTTACAGACGTTAAAGTACCAGTTGAAAATTTAGTTGGTGAAGAGGGCAAAGGCTGGACTTACGCAAAATTTTTACTTGCTCATGAGAGATTTGGAATAGCAGCTATTGGCGCATCAATGAGAGCACTTGGTCAATTAAAAGAAATAGTTTCTGAATTAGATAATCCTGATTTAGATAAAAAAGTTGCTGAAATGGAAATTGCAATTTCAGCATTAGAGATGACTGAGTTAAGGCTTTTATCTGATTTAGAAAATGGAGGTCATCCTGGTGCTGAGTCATCAATTCTAAAAATTAAAGGAACTGAAATACAGCAAGGCCTTACCGAATTATTTGTAGAAGCTGCTGGTGAATATGCCTTAATGTATCCCGGAGCTGGAGGATATGGTTCAAATGATAAACCATCTGGTCCAGAGCATGCAGCTGTTTCACTGGAAAGATTCCTGAACTTCAGAAAAACATCTATTTATGGTGGAAGTAATGAGATTCAAAAAAATATTATTTCTAAGTTCGTTTTAGGAGTATAGAAATGAATTTAAGTTATACAGAAGAGCAGATAATGCTCAGAGAGCAAATTCAAAAGTTTTGTGAATCAGAATACGATTTTTATAAAAGGGAAGAAGTAGTTAAATCTGATAGTGACTTTGATGAAAATGCATGGAAACTATTTGCAGAACAGGGCTGGTTATCTATGTCATTTTCAGAAGAATCAGGTGGTTTTGGTTTTGGTCCTATAGAACTATCAATTCTGTTTGAAGAATTTGGTAAAACACTAGTTATTGAACCATATTTAGCAAATGTTGTTCTAGCCGGATCTATTCTTGATAAATCAAATTTTTCTCAAAAAGTTGAACTAATAGAAGGTATATCATCAGGTTCTATGCATATCTCTTTAGCTTATGCTGAAGCAGCGCAATCCTATGAATATTTGACACCGTCTACAAATTTATCTGATGAGAATAAACTTAATGGAACAAAATCTCTTGTTTTAAATGGTAAAAACGCATCTAAATTAATTGTTACTTGCATTAAAAATAATGAATTTCATCTTGTGCTAGTTGATCCATCTGCTAAAGGTGTTTCATTCAATTCCTTTAAAACTATAGATGAACAAACATGTGCTGAATTTACCTTTGAGAACGTCGATGTTGATGAAGAGGATGTTATTGCTTCTGGTGAAGAAGCCTCCAATTTACTTGTTGAGGTTTTAAATTTAGCTACATTATGCGTCAGTGCTGAGGCTGTTGGTTGTATGCTGTCTTGTTATCAAAAAACAGTTCAATATACTAAAGAACGAGAACAATTTGATCAACCTATCTCTAACTTTCAGGTTTTACAACATCGCATGGTTGATATGTTCATTGATAGTGAGCTTGCTAAATCATTACTTTTTAAAGCCATGCTGGAAGTAGATTCAAACTCTGCAGATAAATATAAACATGTTTCTGCATTAAAAGCTCATGTAGGTAAATTTGGAAAACTTTCAGCTCAAAATGCTGTTCAATTACATGGTGGTATGGGTGTTAGTGAAGAAATGATGATCGGTCATTATCTTAAAAAGATGGTTGCAGTAGATGCTATGTTTGGTAATGCTGATTTTCATCTTAAAAACATAGCCTAAATAAATCATTTTTATTTCAAATTTTATAGATTAAAATAAAAAATAATTGTAAATTTTTTACATTACTATGAATGATAATAGGGACCTAAGTTTTCAATCTACTAAACGCCAAGATCGAATATTGCCAGAAGATTCATTTGGAGATTGGAAGTGGAGAGAAGGTCTTGCTGAATCAATGATTCCAATTATTGGTGGATTGTATCGTAATGGTATCAATATCCTTGTCTATGGAAAATCACTTGTTAATTTATCTCCAGTTGAAATTATGAAAGCTCATAGATTTGCTCGCCAAGCAGACAATAATGAGTTAAGTGAATTGGAAACATTTCCTATTCTCGAATATATAAATTCACTAAATATTGCAGATTGTGAAATTGACGTTGGTGAATTAGCGATTAAATTTCCAAATTTTAGTGAAATAAAAAATAATACTTCTGGTTTAAGTGATTATATAAATAAAGAGTTATCAGATGTTATTGACAGTGAATCAACTCGACCAAAAAAACCAAAAGATATAGTTTTATACGGTTTTGGTAGAATTGGTCGTCTTGTTACAAGGATGATGATTCAAAATACTGGTCCAGGTAACTATTTCAGGCTTAGAGCTATTGTAATTAGAAAAGCTGGTGAAGATGATATTTATAAAAGAGCAAGTTTATTAACGAGAGATTCTGTTCATGGATCTTTTGATGGCACTGTTAGGGTTGATGAAGAAAAGTCATTACTTGTTGTAAATGGCAATCCTGTAAAAGTAATTTATGCATCAGACCCATCTGATGTTAATTACAATGATTATGATATCTATGATCCTGTAGTTATAGATAATACTGGTGTATGGAGAGATCAAGAAGGGCTAGGTAAACACATAAATTCAGGTGCAGCAAAAGCAATATTAACAGCACCCGGCAAAGGTGATATCAAAAATATTGTATATGGTGTTAATGATTCTATCTTAGAGAATGAAGATAATATAATTTCTGCAGCATCGTGTACAACAAATGCAATCGTCCCTGTATTGAAGGTTTTAAATGATAATTATGGTATTGATGGCGGTCATATTGAGACAGTGCATTCTTACACAAATGATCAAAACTTAATTGATAATTTTCACAAGGGAGACAGAAGAGGTCGCGGAGCTCCATTAAATATGGTTATAACAACAACAGGTGCTGTAAAAGCTGTTGCAAAGGCAATACCAGAGCTTGAAGGAAAATTAACTGGGAATGCTATTAGAGTTCCAACTCCAAATGTGAGTTTAGCGATATTATCTCTTGTATTAGATAGCGATGTTTCAAGAGATGATTTAAATAATTACCTTAAGTCAATGGCTTTTCATTCTAAATATAGAGAGACAATTGGCTATGTTAATTCTCCAGAGATTGTATCTTCTGATTTCTATTCAAGCCCATTTGCTACAATTATTGACTCTCAGGCTACTATTACAAGTGGTAAAAGAGTAACTTTATATTGTTGGTATGATAATGAGTACGGTTACTCAAAACAAGTGATTAATTTAGCTAAAAAAGTATCAGGTATTTCACTTAAAAGATTTCCTAAACCAATTCAATAAAACGCTAGAATCAAGGCCTCTTTACATTTATAATCATCACGTTTTCGTTCTATTTACATTTACTTAGGCTAAGCACACGTGATAAAAATTTCAAAAGGTTTAGATTTACCAATTTCAGGCACTCCTGATCCTGTAATATCTGATACGCCTAAAGTTACTACTGTCTCTTTATTAGGCAATGATTTTACTGGTATGAAGCCAACAATGTTAGTTAAATCAGGTGATATCGTTAAAAGAGGCACTAAAATCTTTGAAGATAAAAAAAATCCTGGTGTTTTTTTTACATCACCTGCAGGTGGTGTTGTTAAAGAAATTAGCAGGGGAGACAGAAGAAAATTTTTATCGATTGATATTGAAATAGCTGATAATGAAGACCACGTTGAATTTGATACTAATGAAAATATTAGAAATCTTCTCATAAATTCTGGTTTATGGAATGCTTTTAGATCTAGACCTTTCAATAGAACTCCCTCAATAGATTCCTCTCCCAATGCCATATTTATAAATGCCTGTGATACCAATCCTCTGGCTGTAGATCCTTATTTCATAATCAAAGAAGACTTAAAGTATTTCAATAGAGGTATAAAAGCTCTGTATGAAAATTTTTCATGTCCGATTCATTGTTGTTATCAAAATGCTGACTTTGACTTATCAGTTGAAGGAATTACTTATCATCAATTTTCTGGACCTCATCCATCAGGATTAACTAGTACACACATAAATAAAATATATCCTGTTAATCTAAAAAGAATCGCTTGGACGATTGGTTACCAAGATGTTATTTCTATTGGTTATTTGTTAGAACATTCTTTTTTAAGAACTCATAAGCTTATTGCGTTAGGTGGACCTTCTGTATTTAATCCATCATTAATTAAAGCTCGCATTTCAGCTAATATTGACGAATTGACAGCTGGTAAACTTGAGACAGGATCAAGAGTTATTTCAGGATCTGTACTTTATGGTCATGCTTCTGAAGGTGTTATGAATTACTTAGGATTTTATGATTCGCTCATATCGGCAATTCCAGATCAAGCCAATGATATATTTTTAAATTGGTTAATGCCAGGTTCAAAACTTCATTCTAAATTAAATGTGTTTATTTCTTCATTTTTAAAACCATCTAATTTTATATTTAATACTTCAGTTAATGGAGGTGATAGAGCAATAGTTCCTGTTGGATCTTATGATGAAGTTCTTCCTATGGATATATTAGTTCCTCAATTGCTTAAGGCTCTTGTTGTAGGTGATAGAGAGCAGGCAGTAGATTTAGGTATGCTTGAACTTGCACCTGAAGATCTTGCAGTTTGTTCATACATTTGTCCAAGTAAATACGATTATTGCTCAATACTGGCTAATAATCTTAACGAACTATATTTAGAGCAATGAAAGTTTTAAGAAATTACATTAATTCAGTTAAGCCAAATTTTATTGGTGAAGGTAAATATTCAAAATGGTTTCCATTATTTGATGCAATTGAAAATTTTGTTTTTTCAACTCAAACTAAAACTTCTAACCCAGTTCATGTTCGAGATGGCGTAGATATACAAAAAATTATGGTAATAGTCTGGTTGTCTACTTTTCCGGCAATGTTTTTTGGAATGTATAACCTTGGTTCTCACTCTCTAGAATATCTTGAATCTATAAACCAATTAAATACAGGCGATTGGCATCACTATTTAGTTAGTTTTGTTGGCTATGATTCATCAAGTTTCATCTCAAAACTTTGGTTTGGGGCATGTTACTTTATGCCAATTTACATAACTGTTTTTGTTGTAGGAATAGGTTGGGAAACACTATTTGCTGTTGTAAGAAAACATGAAATTAATGAAGGTGCATTCGTATCAACTGTTTTATTTTCATTGAGTTGTCCGCCAGATTTACCACTATGGCAAGCAGCATTAGGCATTACATTTGGTCTCGTAATTGGAAAAGAAATTTTTGGAGGGACTGGTAAGAATTTTCTTAACCCAGCTCTAACAGGAAGAGCTTTCTTATATTTTGCATACCCATCACAAATATCTGGTGATAAAGTTTGGATTGCTGGTCTAGCGGATAACAATATTATTCCGGAGGGTTACAGTGGTGCAACTGCATTAGGTGTAGCAGCAGAGAGTGGTATGGCTGGAATAAATGAAAAATTTACTTGGATGGATGCATTTTTAGGATACATACCTGGTTCGATTGGTGAAACATCAATAATTGCTATTGGCATTGGTCTAATTATTCTTTTAGCTACAAAAGTAGCTTCCTGGAGAATAGTTTTAGCAACTATGCTAGGAATGATATTTATGTCTGGAATATTAAATATTGTTGGTTCTGATAAAAATCCAATGTTTGCTATTCCATGGTATTGGCATCTAGTTATTGGAAGTTTTGCCTTTGGCTTGGTTTTTATGGCAACAGAACCTGTTTCAGGCTCTGGAACAAATACCGGAAGATGGATATATGGGTTTATAATAGGGGTTACAGTTGTTTTAATAAGAGTTATTAATCCAGCATTCCCTGAAGGTATGATGTTAGCAATCTTATTTGCTAATTTACTAGCTCCAGTTATAGATCACATGGTTATGGTATCGAACATTAATAGAAGAAAGGCTTTGACACAATGAATGATTCAATAATAAAAACTCTTGGTGTTGCTTTCACGATATGTTTAATATGCTCATTTGTTGTATCTTCTACTGCAGTTAGCCTTAGAGATATGCAAAACGAAAATAAAGCTAACGATAAGAGAATGAAAATTCTTCAAGCTGCTGGTATTTTTGATTCTAATAAAGATATAAAAGAACAATTTGAAACTCTTGAACCCAAATATATCGACTTTAACTCAGGTAAACTTTTAACAGGGTCCTCATTGGATGAATTCTTAGCGCAACATAAGGGTGACTACGACCAAATCGCAGCTACAAGAGATAGTGATTATTCAAAATCTCTATCAACTGCAGAAGACATAGCGATTATAAAAAATCGTGAAAATGTTGGTAAATTTTATCTATTACGTAATGATGATAATTCAATAAACAAAGTTATTCTTCCTGTAAGAGGATATGGATTGTGGGGTACTTTATTTGGATATATTTCTATAGAAAATGATTTTAATACAGTTGCTGGCCTCGAATTTTATGAACATAAAGAAACTCCAGGTTTGGGTGCTGAAGTTGATAATCCGAAATGGAAGGCACTTTGGTCAGGAAAACAATTATATAAAAATAATGAAGTAGCTTTAGAGGTTATTAAAGGTAAAGTACCTGAAGGTGATACGAATCTTGCTTACAAAGTGGATGGTCTTTCAGGCGCCACTATTACAAGTAGAGGCGTCACAAATATGATTAAGTATTGGTTTAGCGATTCTGGTTATGCAAATTTATTTAGTGAATTAGATTATGAGTCTTAGTAGATATAAAGAAGCTTTATACAAGCCACTTATTGATGAAAATCCTATAACTCTGCAAATACTAGGTATTTGTTCAGCTTTAGCTGTAACTAATAATTTAACTGTAACTTTGGTAATGTGTGTTGCCTTAACAAGTGTTTGTTCTTTCTCCAATTTATTTATATCTCTAATTAGAAATCATATCCCAAGTAGTATTAGAATTATTGTCCAAATGACAATCATCGCATCTTTAGTAATTGTGGTTGATGAGTTATTAAAAGCTTATGACTATGAAACAAGTAAAAAGTTATCTGTTTTTGTTGGACTCATCATAACTAACTGTATTGTTATGGGTAGGGCTGAAGCCTTTGCTATGAAAGAAAAACCATTATTAAGTTTTTTTGATGGTCTTGGTAACGGCTTGGGTTATAGTGTGATTTTGATTGGTGTTGCTGCTATTAGAGAGCTTTTTGGAGCTGGAACTTTAATGGGATACGAAATATTACCTCTTGTATCAAATGGCGGTTGGTATATGGCAAATAATTTACTTTTATTGCCTCCAAGTTCATTTATTATTATTGGCTTATTTATTTGGGCGATTAGATCATATAAGCCAGCACAAGTCGAAGAAGATGATTTTGCATTATCAAAACATAGAACCAATGAAGATTTAACTAAAAGAGAATTAAATGTTTGAACACTATCTAAATATATTTATTACAACAGTATTTATCGAAAATATTGCTTTGTCTGTATTTTTAGGAATGTGTACTTTTTTAGCTATATCAAAAAAAATTGATGCTGCTATTGGTCTTGGCATCGCTGTTATTGTTGTATGTCTTATAACAGTTCCCCTTAATAATCTTATATTTAATTATGTATTAAGAGACGGAGCGTTAGCATGGGCAGGTCTCCCTAATACAAATTTAGAGTTTGTAGAGCTTATAAGTTATATTGGAGTGATTGCGGCAGCAGTACAAATACTAGAAATGTTTTTAGATAAGTATGTGCCGGCTTTGTATAATGCACTAGGCGTGTTTTTACCTTTAATTACCGTTAACTGTGCGATTTTAGGTGCGTCTTTATTTATGGTTGAAAAAGACCTTATGTTTGGTGAAAGTGTTGTATATGGCCTTGGTGCTGGTTTTGGCTGGGCAATGGCTATTGTAATTCTTGCAGGTATTAGAGAAAAGCTTAAATATTCTGATATACCTGAGGGATTAAAAGGTCTTGGTGCCACTTTTATTATTGTTGGTTTAATGAGTTTTGGTTTTATGTCATTTGGAGGTATATCTCTGTAATAAAGAGAAAATAATTATGCAGATTGATTTAATACTTGGTGTTTTAGCTTTTTCTGGAATAGTTTTAACCCTAGTGCTAGTAATTATTGGTGCTAGATCAAAACTAGTATCTACTGGAGATGTTTCTATTGAAATCAATGGAGATTCATCTAATCCATTGGTAGTGCCAGCAGGATCAAAGTTGTTACAGACTTTGGCTGAGAATAAAATCTTTTTGTCTTCTGCATGTGGCGGTGGTGGTACCTGTAGTCAATGTAAGTGTGTCGTATTAGATGGCGGCGGTTCAATTCTGCCAACTGAAGAATCTCACTTTAACTCACGTGAAAAAAATGATGGTTGGAGACTTTCATGTCAAGTTCCCGTAAAAAGTGATATGAAAATTGAAGTACCTGAGGAAATATTTGGAGTTAAAGAATGGGAATGCGAGGTTGTTTCTAATGAAAACGTTGCTACCTTTATTAAAGAATTAGTTCTTAAACTTCCTGAGGGAGAAAATGTTGATTTTAGAGCAGGAGGATATGTTCAGCTTGAAGCACCTGCTTATGAGATTGACTACAAATCATTTGATATTCAAGACGAGTATCATGCAGATTGGGACAAATTTAAGATTTGGGATAATAAATCTATAAATACAGAGCCAGTTATAAGAGCATACTCTATGGCTAATTATCCTGAGGAGAAGGGTATTATCAAATTTAATATTAGAATAGCATCTCCACCTCCAGGTACTGATTTTCCTCCCGGAATAATGTCATCGTGGACATTTAATTTAAAACCAGGTGATAAAGTAAAGGTATTCGGTCCCTTTGGTGAGTTCTTTGCCAAAGAAACTAAAAATGAAATGGTTTTTGTTGGTGGAGGGGCAGGTATGGCTCCAATGAGATCTCATATTTTTGATCAATTGCTTAGAATCAACACTGATAGAAAAATAACTTTTTGGTATGGTGCTAGAAGCTTAAAAGAAATGTTCTATGTAGATGAATTTAATGCATTGGCTGAAAAATATGATAATTTTGAATGGCATGTTGCATTATCAGACCCTCAACCAGAAGATGATTGGGATGGAGATACTGGATTTATTCACAATGTACTTTATGAAAATTATTTAAAACATCATGAAGCGCCTGAAGATTGTGAATATTATATGTGTGGACCACCCATGATGAATAAAGCAGTAATAGATCTTTTAACGAACATTGGCGTAGAGCCAGAAAATATTGCCTTAGATGATTTTGGTGGCTAATTTAGCTTGATTTCTAGGAAGCTTTTATCAAAATTACTAGCACTTGTTGTTGGCGGTATTTGTGTTTATATAGCCTATACTTCAAATACTAACAATTCTTATTCTATTAGTGGATCTGCATACGGAACTTATTGGTCTGTTACATCAAGCAACTTTATTGCTGATCATCACGAAAAAAATATTATAAAAATTATAAACAATGTTGATATGGTTGCCTCAAACTATAAACCTGATTCAGAGATAGCACTTGTAAATCAGAAACCTATAAATGAACCTATTTCAATAAGTGCTGATTTATATAATATTTTAGAAATTGCACAAAATGTTCATAAGATTTCAGATGGATTTTATGATATTACATTAGGCAAGGTTTCAAGTGGCTTTGGTTTTGCACCGTCTTTTGAAAAAGATGTAACCCAAGATTCATTTAAAGACTATTCATTATTAAATAATACGAAACTTATTAAGTCTTCACTTAATTGGTTTGATCTGTCTTCTATTGCAAAAGGATATGCTGTTCAATTAATACATGAGTATTTGATGTTAAATAATATACCCAATCATCTGATAGATATTGGTGGTGAGCTAATAATAAATGGAACTATTAATAATCAACCTTGGAAGGTTGGAATACAAAATCCCTCAGCTTTAACAGACAATGCAATTTACGTTATACAAAACAATAATAAAGATTTTGTATCTATTGCAACTTCAGGTGAATACAGAAATTTTAAAGTTGATTCAAATAACAAAAAAATTTCTCATACAATTAACCCAAAAACTCTTTCATCAATAAAATCTAAGGCATTATCGGTAACTGTTGTACATAAGAGTTCAGCTACATATGCAGATGCTCTAGCAACAGCATTTAATGTTATTGGTTACCCTGAATCAATTGATTATGCTAATAATAATAATATTGCATTAATGCTAGTGACTGAAATTGATGGAGAGTATGAATTAATATTCTCTAACGAATGGTATAATTTAGGCTTATGAGTACTTTTTTAGCAACATTTATAGTTATTGCCTTAGCATTCTCAGCTCTTGCTATTGGTTTAATCCTAAGGAATAAACCCATAGAAGGCTCATGTGGTGGAGTTATGACGTCAGAGGATGGAACATGCTCTATATGTGGTAAAACAGAAATGAACTCTTGTACTAGAACTGATTCATAGTGTTATCTTTACCGGCTGCTTTTAATGCAGCTTCGCCTGCAAAGTATTCCTTGTGATCATCACCCATATCTGAACCAGACATATTTTGGTGCTTCACGCACGCTATACCTTCTCTAATTTCTTTTCTCTGAACATTGGCAACATATCCCAACATTCCTTGGTCTCCAAAATATTCTTTAGCTAGGTTATCTGTAGACAGCGCAGCAGTATGATAGGTGGGGAGGGTAATTAGATGATGAAAAATTCCAGCTTCTCTAGCAGCATCTGCTTGGAATGTTCTTATTTTATTATCTGCTTCAATAGCCAATTCTGTATCGTCGTATGATACATTCATTAAATCATCTCTTTTGTATTCAGACATATCTTTACCATCATTTTCCATTGCATCAAATACCTGTTGCCTAAAATTGAGAGTCCAATTAAAAGAAGGACTGTTGTTGTATACAAGTTTTGCATTTGGAACTACTTTTCTAATTTCATCCATCATTGCACCAATTTGCCCAATGTGTGGTTTTTCAGTTTCAATCCAAATTAGATCTGCTCCATTTTGAAGACTTGTAATTGAGTCTAAAATACATCTAGCTTCTCCAGTACCTTTCCTAAACTGATACAAATTACTGGGAAGTCTTTTAGGACGAAGTAAATAACCATCTTTGTTAATCATAACGTCACCATGTTTCATATCTTCTTGTGAAACTTCTTCCAGGTCTAAGAAAGAGTTATATTGATCACCAAGATCACCTTTTTCGTTTGTTATAGCAATTTGCTTAGTAAGACCTGCACCTAAAGAATCAGTCCTCGCAACAATAATACCCTCATCAACTCCTAACTCTAAAAACGCATATCTAACAGCATTAATTTTTGCTAAGAAATCTGCATGAGGAACAGTGACCTTACCGTCTTGATGTCCACATTGTTTTTCATCAGAAACCTGATTTTCTATTTGAATAGCACATGCACCTGCCTCAATCATTTGTTTAGCCATTAAGTATGTAGCTTCTTCGTTTCCAAATCCTGCATCGATGTCAGCTATTATTGGAACAATATGTGTTTCAAAATTATCAATTTGTTCTTGTATGTCATGTTTATCTGAATCATTTGCATTATCTAATTTTCTGTATAAGTCTCCTAATTCTCTTGCATCAGCCTGTCTTAGGAATGTGTATAGCTCTTCGATTAGATTCGCAACAGTAGTTTTTTCATGCATTGATTGATCAGGTAGAGGACCAAAATCTGATCTTAGTGCTGCTATCATCCAGCCTGATAGATATAAATATTTTTTATCAGTTGTTTTAAAATGTTTTTTTATTGAAATCAGCTTTTGTTGGCCAATAAAACCATGCCAGCAACCAAGGGACTGTGTATATCTTGATGAATCTTTATCATACTCTTCCATATCTTTACGCATAATAGAAGCTGTATATTTTGCGATATCTAAACCTGTCTTAAAGCGGTTTTGTTTTCGCATTCTTGTTACATATTCTGGATTTATAGAACTCCAATCAGATGAAGACATGGCATCTATATCCATAACATTATTTTTTATTTTTTCGTGTTTAGACATGGTATTTTCCTATTACCTCTTAAATCATGTAGTGTAGTAGATAATAATAGATTTTTTATGTCAACATTATTTGAATAATATTGATTCTAAAGGATTTATATGAATATTTTTATGTAGCTTTACTACAAAATATAGCTAATATGAGGATTTGGCTATTTCAACTGCCTTACCAATATAGATGCTAGGATTTAAGTTAAGTAGCTTTTCTTTTGAATTTATACTAATTGAAAGAGAATTTATAAAAGTAATGTAAGTTTCTTGATCTAATTTAGAACCCCTGGATAATTTTTTTAGTTGCTCATAAGCATCTGGAATTCCTTCGTATCTCATTAATGTTTGAACTGCCTCAGTTAACACTTCCCAATTATCATTAAGCTCATCTTGTATTTTAATTTTATTAGGGGTTATTTTGCTCAATCCATTAATTGCAGATTTTATCGCTAAAGCTGAATAACCAAACCCTAAACCCACATTTCTTAAAACAGTTGAATCAGATAAATCTCTTTGATGACGTGATTTTGTGAGCTTGTTTGCAAAAAATTCTAATAATGCAGAAGAGATTCCAAAATTTCCTTCAGCATTCTCAAAATCTATCGGATTAACTTTATGCGGCATAGTTGAAGATCCGACTTCATTTTTTAAAAGTTTCAAAGCAAAAATATCATTTGATATGTATATCCATAAATCCTGACAAAGATCTATGAGAATATTATTAATTCTAACAAGAGAATGGCATGTCTCAGCTATCCAATCATGAGGCTCAATCTGAGTGGTATATGCATTCTGTTCTACAGCAAACTGTTTAATGAATTTTTTATTAATTTGCGACCAATTTATTTGAGTATCTACAATATCAAAGGTATGATAATTTCCAGTCGCACCGCTAAATTTTGCCATTGGCTTGATTGATTTTAAAATTGATTTCTCTCTATCTAATCGCGATGCAAAGACCTTGAATTCTTTACCTAATGTAGAAGGTGATGCAGGCTGGCCATGAGTTCTTGCTAAAAAAGCTACATTAGACCATTTTTTTGAATATAAATTTAGAACCTTGTTTATGTTATTAATTTCATTCACATATATTGATATTCCTTTTTTTATCATCACTGCATAGCTAAGAGAATTTACATCCTCACTAGTTAATCCAAAATGGATTAAATGAATGTATGAAGATAAAACTTTATCTTTTTTGAAATAATTTCTTATATAGTATTCAACTGCTTTGACATCATGATTTGTTGTGGCTTCAATTTTTTTTATTTGTAAGACTGATTTATTATTAAATGAATTTTTAAATTTAACTATTTTTTCAACAGAATTTTTTGAGAGAGGTTTAAAAGTATTTGGAAGCTTTGAACATAAAAATAATATCCATTCTATTTCTATTTCAAATCTAATTTTAATTAATTCAGACTCACTAAAATTTTCTCTAAAATTAGAAATCTTTTTTGCATATCTGCTATCTAGTGGTGAAATATTATTATGATCAAATTTCATTTTTAATCTTATATTTGAAAATTAGGATTATATATTAAAAAGTCTTACAAATAACTCCGCCGCCCAGACATATTTCATTATCATAGAATACTGCTGATTGACCTGGTGCAATTGCTCTAATCGATTCTTCGAATGTAACCTTATATTCATTAGATGATTTCTCGATAGTGCAGTTAACAGGAGTGTGTTGATGTCTTACTTGAACACTACATTTAATTGGATATTTATAGTTAATATCATTTATATAATTTATATCTTCAACATATAGACCTTTATTCATAAGTAATTTGTTATCTCCACCTTGACATACATATATTTCATTTTTTGGTATATCTTTTTTATATACATACCATGGGAGTTCTTCTTTGCCCTTAACACCGCCAATCATAAGACCTTGTCTTTGACCTTGGGTGTATAAAATTGACCCTTGATGTTGACCAATGATGTTGTCATTTTCATCTTTGATGTCACCTTTTTTAAATTCAATAAAACGACTTAAGAAATCTTTTAGATTTTTTTCACCAACAAAACATATACCAACAGAATCTTTTTTATTAGCCGTAACTAAGTCATTTTTAAGAGCTATGTTTCTTACTTCTGATTTTGTTAAATTCTCTAAAGGGAAGAGGCATTTAGAAAACTCTTTTTCTGATACTTCATGTAGAAAATATGTTTGATCTTTATTAATATCTTTTGCTCTTGATAGAAAGTTTCTACCATCTTTATTTATTATCTTTGCATAATGGCCTGTAGCTATGAAGTCTGCTCCTATTTCAAATGCATAATCTAAAAATGATTTAAATTTTATTTCTCTATTACATAAAATATCAGGATTAGGCGTCCTGCCTTTTTCATGTTCACTTAAAAAATTAGTAAATACTCTATCCCAATATTCATATGAAAAATTTGCCTTATGTAATGGTATGTCTAATTTATCGCAGACTTTAGATGCATCCTCAAAGTCAATTTCTGATGTACAAACCTCACCTGGCTCAGATTGCCAATTTTTCATAAATAAGCCTTTAACATCATATCCTGCTTCTTTAAGCAAATAAGCAGAAACAGAAGAATCAACCCCTCCTGAAAGTCCTACAACTACTGTTTTTTTTCCCATATTCTTTATTTTTATGCATATTATATTGCATTAATTAATAGTATAATAACGCGGTTTTTCTATCTAATTAATCTTACTACAGGGATCGGTAAACAAATGAAATTCAACAAAATAAAAGAACCTAAAAGTGGAGAAAAAATATCTTATAACAATGGAGTGCTTACCGTTCCTGATAATCCAATAATTCCATACATTGAAGGCGATGGCATAGGTGTAGATATTACCCCAGCTATGCTTAATGTGGTAAATAGTGCTGTAAAAATTGCTTATGATGGCAAAAGAAAAATTGAATGGATGGAAGTATATTGTGGTGAGAAATCAACAAAGGTTTATGAAAAAGACACTTGGCTACCAGATGAAACAATAGACGCCTTAAAAGAATATGTAGTAAGTATAAAAGGTCCTTTAACAACTCCTGTTGGAGGAGGTATACGATCTCTTAATGTTTCCTTAAGACAGATTTTAGATTTATATGTTTGCTTAAGGCCGATTAGATATTTTGAAGGTGTTCCATCGCCAGTAAAGAGACCTCAAGATACAGATATGATTATTTTTAGAGAAAACTCAGAAGATATTTATGCTGGTATAGAATTTAAAGCTGAATCAGAAGAATCCAAGAAAATTGTAAAAACTCTCGAGGATGATTTTGGTATTGTACAGATTAGATTTCCAGAGACCGTTGGAATTGGCGTAAAACCAATATCTAAGGAGGGCACAGAGAGACTTGTTAAGAAAGCTATAAACTACGCAATTGATAATGACAGAAGTTCAGTCACCCTTGTACATAAAGGGAACATAATGAAATATACAGAAGGCGCATTTAGAGACTGGGGTTATGAACTTTCAAAATCTTCTTATAACGCAGAAGATTTAGATGGTGGACCATGGCAGGTAATAAAGAACCCTAAAAATGGTAAAAGTATTGTCATTAACGATGTAATTTGTGATGCTTTTTTACAACAAATCTTACTAAGACCTAAAGACTATGATGTTATCGCTACCATGAATCTAAATGGTGATTATATATCTGATGCTTTAGCTGCATGCGTTGGAGGTATTGGTATTGCGCCTGGTGCTAATCTATCAGATGAATATGCTGTTTTTGAGGCAACACATGGTACTGCACCAAAATACGCAGGCCAGGATAAAGTTAATCCTGGAAGTTTAATGCTCTCAGCTGAGATGATGTTAAGACATATGGGTTGGACTGAAGCAGCTGATTTAATTATAAGTTCAATGGAAAAAACCATCCTTGCAAAAAAGGTAACCTATGATTTTGAGCGAATGATGGATGGTGCAGATCTAGTATCCTGCTCAGGTTTTGCTGAAGAGATGGTTAAAAGGATGTAATGATAAGGTTATCCAAAGAGACCATAGATGCATCAAATGATTTAGGATCAGCAGTATTAGAAAAAGATCCAGAACTAAAAGAACCTCCCTTATATCAAGTAATATTAATTAATGACGATTACACTCCCATGGAGTTTGTTGTCTATGTTCTTCAAACAGTTTTTAACCATACTCATGAAAAATCTACACAAATAATGATGGCTGTTCATACAAAAGGAAAGGGTGTTTGTGGTATATTTTCAAAAGAGATTGCAGAAATGATGTCATATGAAGTTAATAATATGGCAAAACATCACAATCATCCTTTATTGAGTGAAATAGAACCATTAACTGATTAAATATGTTTAGCAAAGATTTAGAAGTTTCAATTGCCAATCTTTTCGATAAGGCACAAGAAATAAATATTCAATATCTAACTGTTGAACATCTTTTTTTGATGATTCTCAATGACTACGATGTAAAAGATTTTATTGAAGGTCAAAATGTTAGTGTTGATACTTTAAAGGATGAGCTTAATGAGCATCTAAAAAAATCTAGTATTATGAGAACTGATAATCAAAAAGCCGTTCAACCAACACTTGGTTTTCAGAGAGTGTTGCAAAGAGCTGTTTTTCATATTCAATCATCTGGAAAAGGTGTAGTTAAGCCCATAAATATTTTAGTTGCAATATTTTCAGAAAAGGAATCAAGATCGGTATATATTCTAAACAAAAACAATATTAACAGACTCGATGTTGTCACGTTTATTTCTCACGGTCCGGTAGAAAAGAAAACAAGTGATAGTATCTCTACAAATGAAGAAAATATCGAAGAAGGAAATATTAAAACAGAAGAAAATGCATATTTAATTAATTTAAATAACTTAGTTAATGAAGATAAAATTGATAATTTAATTGGAAGAACAAAAGAAGTTGATAGATTAATTCAAATTTTATCAAGAAGAACAAAGAATAATCCACTGCTCGTTGGAGAATCAGGGGTAGGGAAGACTGCAATCGCTGAAGGTCTTGCATATTTAATAGTAAATAATAAAGTCCCTAACATTCTTAATGAGTCAATAATATATTCATTGGATATAGCTGCTTTAATTGCTGGTACGAAATACAGAGGTGACTTTGAAAAAAGACTGAAAGAAGTTTTAAAATTTTTAGAAACTAAAGATAAGGCAATTTTATTTATAGATGAAATACATACCATAATAGGTGCTGGCTCTGCTTCAGGTGGATCTCTAGATGTTTCTAATCTTCTAAAACCTGCGCTTGGTAAAGGTACCTTAAGATGCATTGGCTCGACAACATTTCAAGAATACAGGGGTATTTTTGATCAAAATCAAGCTTTATCAAGAAGATTTCAAAAAATTGATATTGTTGAGCCATCTTTTGATGAGTGTATTGAGATAATTAATGGCATTAAAAATATTTATGAAGAATACCATAATGTGTCCTATACCAATGAGGCAATTAAAGCTTCTGTAGATCTATCATCAAAATATATCAATGAAAGATTTCTACCTGATAAAGCAATTGATGTTATAGATGAAACTGGGGCTATGTTGAATATAGCTAGAAAAAATAATAAAAATATTACCGTAAACCAGTCAGATATAGAAAAAACTATATCTAAGATTACCAAAATACCAGAACAAAATATAACTGTCTCAGATAAGAAAGATCTTAAAAACTTAGAAGAAAATCTAAAAAGAGTTATTTTTGGTCAAGATCTTGCTGTGGAAACTTTAGCTAATGCTATAAAACTCTCACGTGTTGGTCTTAGAGATGATAATAAAACTATAGGTTCATTTTTATTTACTGGTCCTACTGGGGTGGGTAAAACAGAAATATCTAAACAGTTATCTGAGATTATGGGTATAGATCTTATTAGATTTGATATGAGTGAATATATGGAAAGACATACTGTCTCAAGGCTCATAGGAGCTCCTCCTGGATATGTTGGATTTGATCAAGGTGGTTTGCTCACTGAAGCAATTGTTAAATCACCACATTGTGTTCTGTTATTAGATGAAATTGAAAAAGCACATCCTGATATTTTTAATATTCTCCTTCAAGTAATGGATGCTGGCGTGTTAACTGACAATAACGGAAGAAAAGCTGACTTTAGAAACGTAATTTTAATCATGACAACTAATATTGGTGCTGAATTATTAGCAAAAAGAAATATTGGATTTAGTACATCTTCTAATGAATCAGATGCCATGAATTCACTTAATAAACTTTTTACACCTGAATTCAGAAATAGATTAGATGAAACAATTCAATTTAATTACCTAGAAAAATTAATTATCTTATCTATTGTTGATAAATTCCTTACAAAACTTCAGGCTCAATTGGATAAAAGAAATGTTGAAATTGTTGTAACAAAGGCTGTTATTAACTGGATAGCAGATAACGGTTATGATAAAGAGATGGGCGCAAGACCTATGGAAAGATTTATTTCTAAAAATATTAAAAAACCATTGGTTGATAAATTATTATTTGGTAATTTAAAATCTGGTGGCCAAATAAAATTAGATATAGTTAATGGATCTTTAAAATTTAAAGAAATTAAAGATAAGATAAAAGTTTAAATCTTTATAATCTTCTTATTCTGACTCGCTGTAGGCGGGCGTTGAATTTAAAATCTCAATTTCAGAACTATTCATATCTGGAGATATCTCTTCAAACAAAACACTGGATAAATACCTTTCTGCTGTATCAGCAAGCATACACAGAATTGTAGATCCTTTTGGTGCTTTATTAGCAACTTCCATCGCCACCGCAAATGTCGATCCACCAGAGATACCAGTTAATATACCTTCGTGAGCTGCAAGTTTTTGCGACCATTTAATTCCATCCGCTCCAGCCACAGGTATTATTTCATCTATAAATTTATTATCTATAGCTTCCTGCAAAACAAGCGGAATAAAATCAGTTGTCCAGCCTTGTATTGGATGAGGATTCCAATCAGGATGTGAGATAGCAGGGGCACCATCATCGGTTCTTTCTTGATTTGTCCCCTTAGCAACAAGAGGTGCAACATCAGGCTCAGCCATGATTAGTTTTGTATTTGGCATTGATTTTTTTAAAACTCTTGCTACACCTGAAAAGGTACCGCCAGTTCCATAACCAGAAACCCAATAATCCAAACCTAAATCTTTAAAATCTGAGAGTATTTCTTCACCGGTAGTGCTCTCATGAATATTTGCATTAGCTTCATTTTCAAATTGTCTAGCATAAAACCATCCGTTTTGATCAGCTAATTCTTTTGCCTTTTTATAAGCACCAGAACCAGCCTCAGGAGCTGGCGTGATAATAACCTTGGCACCAAGAAACCTCATCATTTTTCTTCTTTCAATAGATGCACTTTCAGGCATTGTAATAACACATGGATAATTTTTTGCAGCACATACAAATGCAAGGCCAATTCCAGTATTACCACTTGTGGCTTCAACAACTGTTTGTCCTGGCTTTAAAACTCCTTGTTTTTCAGCTTCATTGATTATGCTAAAAGCTAGTCTGTCTTTAACAGATGATGCGGGATTAAAAAATTCTGGTTTTACGTATAGATTAATACCCTCAGGAGCTAGATTATTAATTTTTACTGCAGGAGTGTTACCTACTGTTTCAAGAATACTATTATAAATCATATTATCTATATAAAAAAAAAGAGAATTCTAACATATAAATTTTCTTTATAAAGATCTATGTAATCTAATAATTTAGATATATTTTTTTTATATTTTAATCCATTAAAATCTAAAAAAAAGAGGGCGCATAGCCCTCTTTTTTACTTCTATTTTTACTTACTCTTTAACCCAGACCAAGGCTAGTTGAAAAACTAGGACAAATAAAACAAATACAGTTTGTACAGGTCCTCCAACTATTAACGGTGCATCAAGATATGCTGCCATTCTATCTCCAGATGCAGCACCCATATCTACCAACAGCGCAACATTCGAATTCAATATTGCTCCACCGATTTGATTAACTTGAAACATGAAAGCAGCAACAAATACACAGAAAATTGATGTAAATAGTTTTCCTGCTAAGTTTACATTAGGATTGTTTCTAACATTATTGCACATTCTAAATGCTAGCCATGTCATTAAAACCATTCCCACAAAGTACATAGAATTTTGAATAAAACTTACTTGCATAAGATTTAATACTTGATATTCAGTCATTTTTTCTCCCTATTAAAATTAACTAATATTAATAATAATATAATTATGTTTAATTTTGTGACAAATATTTATATATATAATAGATATAAAGATTTTATTTAAAATCTACTTGGTCTAAAATTTTTTAATAAATTATTATTAATATTCTCAGTAATTTCTTGTGCAACTATTTTACCTACTATTGGCCCAAGACTAATTCCGCTATGCATTGATGCTAAATATGAATCTTGATTAGAATTTATATAACCTATTATTGGTAGGCCATCTAAAGGAAGAGGCCTCCATCCAATATCAACAGATTCAACTTCAATTTCATCCATATTTTTTATAAATGATTTCGCTTGTTCAAGAATTTTATTAACATGTTGATTGGCTAGCATTGATGAAGGAAATTTTGATGGATAACCTTCTAGCCTGAGCTTATGGTTCTCAGGAGCGCCATCCTGTTCACCAATTATTAGTCTTCCATCACTTTGTTGATGAATATGAATACCAGGACCTACAATGATCTTATTAATAATATTCATATATGGTTTAGTTTTTATGATTATTCCTGCAGTAGGTTCTCTCAAAACTTTTTTATTAATTAATGAATTCGTATCTACGCCGGTTGCAAAAATTATTAAATTAGTTTCAATTTCGCCAAGAGAAGTATTAATAGATGATAATTTACCGTTTCTATAAATAGAATTTTGATAGGTACAATTATTTACAACTTTACCACCATTAAAAGAAGTTCTAGCTACTAAATTTTCAATTGTTTTAAGTGCATCTATTGCACCATCCTCAATAGAATAAACAATATTATTATTTTTATTAAAATCTATATTAGGTTCAAATGAAGATGCTTTTAAGTTATCAATAATTTCATGCTTTGAATAAGAGGGGTATTTTAATAATTGATTTACATTATCTAATAATTTTTTATGCTTTTTAGTATCAACAAACCACTCTAATGAGCCATTCCACTTACTGGGAAAATCAATATATTTATATAGATCATTAAATGCACCTAATCCTAATTGTGACAAATAATTATATGAATAAGGTTTTTTAGGGTATGTTGCATTAACCCAATTAAATGACTTTCCGCTTGTTCCACTACCTGGTATAGATTTATCTATAATTGTTACATTCTGACCTAGTCTTGATAGTTCATGTGCTATACATATCCCTACAATACCAGCTCCAACAACAGTTATTTTCTTATGATTTTTTTTACTCGCAGAAGCTAATGGTGAGCATAAGGCTATTGTAGATAATAATTTAAGGAAATCCCTTCGTTGCATTATTCAACTAAATTTATAATAAAGTTAAATTCTTCAGCTATTTCATTAAATTGATTAATTTTTCCACTCAAACCACCATGACCTCCAATGAGATTCATTTTCATCAAGATTGGGCTATCAGATTGGTTATATTCTCTTAGTTTAGGCGTATATTTAGCAGGTTCAAAATATTGCACTTGAGAATCATACAAACTTGATTTGATAAATACAGCAGGGTAGTTAGCTTTATAAATATTATCATAAGGTGAATATTGCTTTATGTAGTTATATTCATCAATGTTAGCTGGATTTCCCCACTCATCATATTCAAATGTAGTTAATGGTATAGTGGGATCTGACATTGTAGTAAGCACATCAACAAAAGGAACTCCAGATAATATACCTTTATAAAGTTCAGGCTCTAAGTTAATAATGGCCCCCATTAACAAGCCACCAGCACTGCCACCTCTTGCAAAAACATTATCTCGATCGCCTATACCTTTATCTAGGACAGCATAAACCCCATCATTAAAATCATTAAATGTATTCATCTTATTAAACATTCGACCATCGTCATACCAATGTTTACCCATTTCACCGCCACCCCTAATATTAAGTATGACATATACAAATCCTCTATTTAATAATGGCAAAAGGGACTGTCTAAATGATGCTTCAGTATTAATTCCATATGAACCATATCCATAAAATAGAATAGGTGCAGTAGCAAGATTGGTATCATTTTTATAAAAAATTATAGCTGGAATATTTACACCATCTCTAGCTTGATAAAAAAATCTTTTATCACTGTATTGTTTATCATTAAAACCTAATATTTCTTTTTGCCAAACTGTTGAGTAGGACATTGACGAAAAATTAAAGTATTTTATGGAATCTGGTGTAGTTAGACTTGAATAATTAAAATAAAAACCTTCATCAGAATAATCCACATTATTATTGTTTATATTAACCGTATACGCATTATCCTCATGACTAACTGTGTAAGTATCTTGAGATGATAGGTTAAATATATTAATTTCTGGCAAACCATTATCCCTAATTTCAAGAATTAAATTGTTCTTTTTATAAAAAATATCATTTATAAAAATTTTACTATTATGATCAATAACTACATCCATATCAGATATAGATAAATCAAGCAGGGTATCAGTTTTTAAAACTTTAAAATTAGGCGCATTATGATTAGATAAAACGTAAAAATTTTCATCATTTACATGCTCTAAATAATACAAATGATTTTCAAACCTCTCTAAAAAAATTTTAGGTTTTATCAAGGGGTTGTCTAAGTCAATTAAATGAATTTCATTTTCATTTGTAGCTGCAATATTTATATAAGCATATTTTTTTGATCTAGATAAACTAATATGAATATCATATTCAGTATCATCTTCTTTATATAACAATATATCCTCAGAGGAGGGTGATCCAACTTTATGAGCATATACTGAATTATTTATAAGGGTAATAGGATCTTTTTTAGAGTAAATTAAATAATTATTATCACTAGACCAAATAATATCTCTAGATGTTCTTTTAACCTCACTATCAATTATTTCTAATGTATCTGCATCTATAATTTTAATATCATGCTCACGTCTGCCATTATTATCTTCTAAATACGCAATCAATGAATTATCTCTTGATGGCCTTATTGCATTAACAGAATAATATTCCTGGGTGTTTAACTTAATATTTGGGTCTAAATAAAGAGTTTCTATATTTTCTGAGGATTCTTTTTTATAAAATTTCGGCAATTGATCGCCTTTATTTAGTTTTTCATAATATATATAACCATTATTATTTAAAGGAAATGATACTTCTTCATCAGGAAGTTGTTCTATAAGCTCATTAACAATTTGCGTTTTATAGTCATGTTTAGATTCAAACCAATTATCTGCAAATAAATTTTCAGATTCTAAATAGGTTAGAACTTCTTTATTTGATCTTGAGTCATCCCTTAACCAGTAATAATTGTCAACTCTAATATCATTGTGTTGAATAAGTTCAAAAGGAATTTTTTTTGGTGAAGGTTTTTCCATATCTTTAGTATTGCATGATGTTATTAAAAGGAGTGTGAATAAAAATTTAAAAATATTCATATTATTTAATATAAATTACTTTGTATAAAAATTGTGTAATTATTTTAGCTTTACAGCAGGGTATTATTAACATATTAATATATAACTTCGCATAATATATATTATGTTTAATAATACTAAGTTCTTGGAAGCATACCTTTTACTTTTTGAAGGGTTATCTCTGTTGAAGCTCTCCTATGTTTAGATAATTCTTGGTAGCCATCGTCAGTCCACCAATTATCAGCATCTTGTTCAGATGGAAAAGAAAAAATAATAACTCTATCAAATTGCATCGGCATACTACCTTCAAGGCATTCTGGTGAGTCATCAAATGTAATAAATGAACCATTATGTTTTTTAAGAAATGGGAAAAAACCTTTTTCATATATTTTATATTCATCAGGATCGTTTATCTGAAGATTAACAATCATATAAACTGGAATGTTTTTCATAAGCTAACTCCTTAATGTCTAATCTAATTTAAAATATTTTATTATGTGAATAGATTAAAATTAACACATTTAGTGTAAAATACCACGCTATGGCTAAAGAAGACGCATTAGAATTTGAAGGAGAAGTTATTGAAACTCTTCCTAATACCAAATTTAAAGTTAAATTAGAGAACGGTCACATAATTACAGCACATATCTCTGGTAAGATGCGTAAACATTACATTAGAATTTTAACTGGCGATAAAGTTAAAGTTGAAATGACTCCATATGATCTAACTGTAGGAAGAATTACCTTCAGAGGTAGATAGATCTCAAACTATACTGTTTTAACAGATCTGAAGTGTTTAAAGAAAAAATACGTAGCTAGTGCTGTTAGCAAGTGCCAAATACCGTGTGCTTGTATTATTGAATCTGGTGAACATGATGCATGATCTGGAACCCCAGTTAACCATATTGCATATGCACTTAAATAAGAAATCATACCTAAAATGAACCATTTATATGTTCTAGAATTTTTAGGTTGTTGATTTGATAATACAGCTGGTAACCAAAACAATATTATCCACCAATATTCATTAAAATTTTCAAATACTTCATTTGGCATTGTCCCAAATAACATTAAAACTAAGAAACCAACAAAACCTGATAGTAATCTAAAAGTTGGTGACCAAAATTTATAAAGCATTTCAGAGATAACCCATAACGCTATAGAAACACCAAATAAGTTAAAATTAATTCCTAATTCAAAATCAGTAAACCATCTCCAAATTGAGTAAATAATCACAATAGATGTATATGTGATTAAAAATTGTTTAATGGCCCATTTAGACATGCTGTAAACATTAAATAGCCAGGGCAAAATAATATACATTATCATGCTTAAATTATCGGCCCAAGCACCCCACTCTGTATTAGTGCCATGCATAAGCATTGATCCTGGACCTAAATAAATTACAACTGATGCATATAGAATGGAAACCTGATTAATACCTATAAAAGCATTATTTGAGTTTTTATCATCATTGCTTAAGATCCAAAAAAGATATAAACCAACAAATATAAAGCCTAAATTACTTAGGGTATTAATAGGTTCTCTAAAAATGCCATCTGAAACTCTTTCACACCATCTTGATGCTTCTCCAATTAAACTTGAAGATTCAGCTGACTGAATTAAACCTAAGGCACTTAAGATAAAAAAGATTATAAGAAATATTAATGAAATAAAACATGCAACATAAAAATGGTAAAGATTTTTAGTCAAGTTTTATAACCTTACCTGCCTTCATAACAAAAGACACATTTTCCATATTATTTATATTTTTTAAAGGGTTACCATCAACTGCAATTATGTCAGCAACTTTCCCCACTTCTATGGATCCTAATATGGAATCTATACCAAGCAATTTAGCTGTTGAAATAGTTGCTGCTTGTATGGTTTCTATTGGCGGCATGCCATAATTAACCATATACTCAAACTCCTTCCAATTAGTGCCATGCGGCTGAACGCCTACATCTGTACCAAAAGCAATTTTTACACCTCTTAGGTATGCTTTATTAAAAGTATTTCCAATTTGAGGGCCAACAGATGCCGCTTTTGGCCTAACTATTTCTGGGAAATAGTTATCAATCTTTGATTTTTCAGCCACAAATTCACCTGCAGATATTGTTGGCACATAGTAAGTACCATTATTGATCATTAAATCCATGACTTCATTGGTCATATATGTACCATGTTCAACTGAATCAACACCTGCAATTACAGCTCTTTTCATTCCCTCTGAACCATGGGCATGAACTGCTACCCACATACCGTAATCTTTAGCAGCTTTAACAACTGCATCAACCTCTTCTTCAGTAAACTGTGGATTATCACCAGACTTTGCAACACTTAGAACACCACCGGTAACCGTGAGTTTAATTCCATCTGCACCATCTTTATATCTCTGTCTAACAGCAGTAAAAGCCTCATATGGTCCATTTATTACTCCATCCTCTGGAGCAGGATATTCATAGGAATCTTTACTTATTCCGTTAGTATGGTCAGCATGACCTCCTGTTGTTGCAATACTTTTACCAGAAGTAAAGATTCTAGGACCGAGTACCTGATTGGAATTAATTAAATCTCTCAAAGAAATAGCTATTAACCCACTATCACCAACCTGTCTTACGGTTGTAAAACCAGCATTTAGAGTTATAAGTGCATGTTTTGCGGCCATTATTGCACTTGTTTCTCTTTCAGTTTTTGCAGGTCTTTCTGCTTTTGATTGATACTCTTGACCAAAGTGTACATGCATATCCATTAGACCTGGCATCAGTGTTCTACCTCGAAGGTCTACAAGAGTATCTTCGTTATCTATATTAATAAATCCTTTATCGATAGAAGTGATAATGTCTTTTTCTATAGTAATAGAGTAATTGCTCTTAACTTGGTTATTTATTACATCAATATATGAATCTGTATAAATAATAGTAGCTGAGTGAATTGTTGAAGATAAAAATAAAAGAAAAAAATATATATATTTCATATAACTAATTCTACATATGAATTAAAAAAAAAATAGGGCTTATCGCCCTATTCTATAAATGATTAAATAACTCTTATAATTTTGAATCTAATTCTGGTAAGGCATTAAATAAATCACTTACGAGACCGTAATCAGATACTTGGAAGATTGGAGCATCTTCATCTTTATTAATTGCAACAATAACTTTAGAGTCTTTCATACCAGCTAAATGCTGAATAGCTCCAGATATTCCAACAGCTATATATAAGTCTGGAGCAACTATTTTACCTGTTTGGCCAACTTGATAATCATTTGGTACAAATCCAGCATCGACTGCAGCTCTTGAAGCCCCAACTGCTGCTCCTAATTTATCAGCAATAGAGTCCAAAAGATGAAAGTTGTCTCCTGATTGCATCCCTCTTCCACCAGATATGACTATATTTGCAGAAGTTAACTCTGGTCTATCACTTTTAGCAAGTTCTTCAGATACGAACTCACTAATATTTGCTGAGGTTGTAGCTTCTACAGACTCAACTGGTACATCAGAATTATCATTTGTAACTGGATCAAAAGCTGTGGACCTAACAGTTATTAACTTAACGGTATCATTTGATTTAACTGTAGCTATGCAACTTCCTGCATAAATTGGTCTTTTAAAAGTATCTTCACTTTCAACTGAAATAATATCTGAAATTTGTTGAACATCTAATTTAGCAGATACCCTAGGTAGAAGATTTTTACCAAATGTTGTAGCTGGCGCCAATATAAATGAAAAGCTTGAAGCTAATGACACAACAAGATTTGATAATTCTTCTGCTAAAGAGTTTTTGTATAAATCATTGTCACAACTTAAAATTTTTGTAACCCCATTAAGCTGCTGAGCTTCACTAATAACTGAAGCAGTATTTGAACCAGCAACCAGTAATGTAATATCACTCCCAATTTCTTTGGCTGCAGCAACAGTATTTAGAGTTGCGCCTTTAAGATTGGCATTATCATGCTCTGCTATTACTAATATATTCATCCTATCACCTTCGCTTCATTTTTCAGTTTATCAACCAACTCATCAACACTTTCAACAATAATACCTGCATCTCTTGATGGTGGTAATTCAACTGAGAGTAATTCTGTTCTTGGGCTCACATCAATCCCTAAGTCATTAACATTTTTAACAGTGAGCTCTTTCTTTTTTGCTTTCATAATATTAGGCAATGAAGCATATCTTGGTTCATTTAATCTTAAATCAGTAGTAACAATTGCTGGCTTATTTAATTTTAATGTTTGAAGCCCGCCATCAATTTCTCTTGTTACAGTTACGTTGTTATCGTCTAACATAACTTCCGAAGCATTTGTAGCTTGAGGATAATCAAGCAAAGCACCTAACATTTGACCTGTTTGATTATTATCTCCATCAATAGCCTGCTTACCTAAAATAATTAGATCAGGATTTTCTTCCTCAACCACTTTAGATATTACTTTTGCTATAGCTAAAGGTTCAAGTAAAGACTCTGTTTCAACCAAAATTGCTCTATCTGCCCCCAGAGCAAGCGCGGTTCTTAATTGTTCTTGAGACTCTGATTTACCAACTGTAACAGCTATAACTTCTTCAGCGTTACCTGCTTCTTTAATTCTTACAGCTTCTTCAAGTGCTATTTCACAGAATGGATTTACTGACATTTTTACGTTATTTAAATCGACATTTGTATTATCTGCTAAAGGCCTTACTTTGACGTTGTAATCGACTACTCTTTTAAGTGGAACTAATATCTTCATAATAATTTATATAAAATTGTTTTATAATATGTCTTAGATTATAAATGATATATATAATCTGCAATACTGCACAATTGTAATTCCTTTTGTGCAATTTACAACATAATTTGAGGTAACATATGGAAAGAGAAACTATGGAATATGATGTAGTAATTGTTGGTGGCGGGCCCTCAGGTTTAGCTGCAGCAGTTAAATTTGCTCAATTGAACCAAGAAAATGGTACAGATTATTCAATTTGTTTGCTTGAAAAAGGTTCTGAGATTGGCGCTCATATTCTATCTGGCAATGTTTTCCAAACTACAGCGCTTGACGAGCTGATTCCTAATTGGAAAGATCTCAATGCTCCATTAAACGTTCCAGTTAAAAAAGATAAATTAATCTTTCTCTTTGAAAAATTTGGTTTATCTATACCCTCATTTATTATGCCGCCAATGAATAATCATGGTAATTATGTTATCAGTCTTGGTAATTTATGTAGATGGTTAGCTGAACAAGCTGAGAGTCTTGGTGTTGAAATCTTTCCAGGATTCCCTGCAAGTAAGTTAATTTATGAAGAAGATAAAGTTGTTGGCGTTCAAACCGGTGATATGGGTATTGATGCTAATGGTGAATTGAAACCTGGAAATGAACCTGGCATAGAAATTAGAGCTAAACACACGATTTTAGGTGAAGGTTGTCGAGGACACCTAGGTAAAGAAATTATCAATAAATATAATCTATCTGCTGGTAAAGATCCTCAACATTATGGAATTGGTTTTAAAGAAGTCTGGAAATTAGATAAAGATAAACATGAGGAAGGTTTAGTTGTTCATACTAATGGATGGCCTACATCATGGGATACACCATCTGGATCATATTTCTATCATGGTGAAAATGGAGAAGCGTATATAGGATATGTTATTCCACTTGATTATAAAAATCCTCATTTAAGCCCGTTTGATGAGTTCCAAAAATGGAAAACTCATCCATCAATAAAGAATTATTTAGAAGGTGCTGAACGAATATCATACGGTGCTCGTGCCTTAATAAAAGGCGGTCTGCAGTCTCTTCCAAAAATGGAGTTTCCTGGAGGTTTATTAATCGGAGATAATGCTGGAACTTTAAATTTTTCAAAAATTAAAGGATCGCATACTGCTATGAAATCTGGGTCTATAGCTGGTGAACATGTATATCAAACTTTACATAATGAAATTTCTACTGATATAACGTTTGATCAGAAAATTAATGATTCTTGGATTTATAAAGAACTATATAAATCTAGAAATTTTGGACCCTTTTTTCATAAATTCGGTGCATTAATTGGAGCTATATTTAATGCAATTGATCAATTTATATTTAGAGGAAATTTACCTATTACTCTTAATCACCCTACTCCTGATCATGAGTGTTTAAAAAAAGCTGATGAGATGCCAAAAATAGATTATCCAAAAGCTGATGGGGTTTATTCATTTGATAAATTATCATCTGTATATCTTTCCAATACCAACCATGAAGAAGACCAACCTTGCCATCTTCAATTGAAAGATCCTTCAATTCCAATATCAGTGAATTTACCTTTATATGATGAACCAGCACAAAGATATTGCCCTGCAGGAGTATATGAAGTTGTTGAAAAAGATAATGAAAAGAAATTTGTTATAAATGCACAGAATTGTGTTCATTGCAAAACTTGTGATATTAAAGACCCTTCACAGAATATTAAATGGGTTACTCCAGAAGGTCCTGGAGGACCAAACTATCCAAATATGTAATAAATAATATGAAGTTGTTTGAACAAAAGATTTTATATATAGCTTTTGTAATATTATTTGTTAGCTCATGCCAAACTAATCAAAATGAAATTATAGAGGCTGAAGTTAATGAAATAAGCATTAGCGAAAATGAATTATTCGAAGAATATCTTGCTGATCAGTGGGATAAAGATCTTGAGGACAGACCAATATTTGCTTCACTCTTAGGTGATAAAAGATTTAATCAAGACATTACACCTAATAACTTAGAATACTATCAAAAAAGAATTTCTAAACTTCAAGAGAGAAAACAAGAATTAAATGCTTTTAATTTCAGTGAATTAAATTCTGAGAATAAATTAAATTACAAACTTTTAAACCTTAACCTTGATAATTCATTAGAAGCATCACGCTATCCCTCTTATTATATGTCGTTAAATCAAAGAGGTGGAGTTCAAAGTTATTATGAAACAGGAGATAGGCTTGTATACTCATCTAAGACTGATTATGAAGATTGGTTGATTCGACTATCTAAATATTCAGATAATATAAATAATACAACTAATAATCTAAAAGAAGGATTAGCTAAGGGGTATACTCAGCCAAAACTTGTAACCGAACAAGTTATCACTCAAATAGATAATTTGTTAAGTAATGATCTAGATAGCCATCCATATTTAAAAATATTTTTATCAGCGAATGATGAATATTTTATGAATGATGAAAAAAATCAACTTATTCAAGATGCCAAAGAATTAATCATCAATAAAATAATCCCTGCATATCAGGAGCTTAATATTTTTTTAAAAAACGATTATTTAACTCAATCTAGAGATTCAATTGGTTTAGATGGTGTTCCAAATGGTAAAGAATGGTATGAATATGTTACCAGGTATCACACAACTACGGACCTCACACCAGATGAAATTCATGCTATTGGTTTAAATGAAGTAAAAAGAATTAGATCTGAAATGGAGCAAATAATTAAAGATTTAGAATGGGAAGGAGATTTTAAATCTTTTTTAAATTATCTAAGAACTAGTCCAAGATTTTACTATGATAATGGTGAGGATTTATTAAATGCATATTTAATAATGGCTAAAAAAATTGATCCTCTTCTTCCAAAGATTTTTAAAGTTTTTCCCAGGGCGCCTTATGGAGTAATACCTATCCCAGAAGAGTCAGCTCCATTTACAACAACTGCATATTACAATGGACCAGCTAAAGGCAGACCTGGATATTTTTATGCAAATCTTTATAAGCCTGAATCACGTCCTAAATATGAAATACCGGTTTTAACAGTTCATGAAGCAGTTCCAGGTCATCATTTTCAAATATCTTTAGCCCAAGAGTTAGAAAATGTTCCAACTTTCAGAAAATATTTAAGTTTTACTGCTTTTGTAGAAGGTTGGGGTTTGTATAGTGAAGAACTGGGTGAATTTATGGGAATCTATGATGATCCGTATGATAAATTTGGGCAGCTAACATATGATATGTGGAGAGCTATAAGGTTAGTTGTTGATACTGGAATGCATTATAAGGGATGGTCTAGAGACGATGCGATTAATCTCTTTATAGAAAATACAGCCAAATCTAAATTAGATATTGAAAATGAAGTTGATAGATATATTGCATGGCCTGGACAAGCTTTGGCATATAAAATTGGACAATTAAAAATATTAGAATTAAGAAATAAAGCAGAACAAGTATTAGGTGATAAGTATGATATTAAAGATTTTCATCATGAAGTTCTTAGGAGAGGTTCGGTTCCTTTAGATATACTTGAAAGCTATATTAATGATTGGATATCTGAGACTTTGAATTCTTAGAATTTCTGCATCTTTCACTGCAATATTTAACATTATCCCAGTTTCTTTCCCACTTTTTGCGCCATGTATACGACTTATTGCATACAATGCAAATTTTTGTTTCTAATTTAAGCTTCTTATGCAATTTTACCTACCGGATAACTTTTATTACCGCTGTTTATATATAGAATGTCATCAACTATATTGTTCTTTTCTAATGCTAAATTAATTAAATTATAATACGTTGATCTATTAAAAAATCCTTTAATATTATCTCTTACATGAACTAAAGGAATTAAGGTGTCCTCAAAGTTGATAAGTTTAATTGTATTAACTTCATTTATTAAAAAAGAGTATTCAAAGTTTGTAACTAACTCAAGATATTCATCTTTAAAATTAAAATCTGTAATAACATAGGGAGCTATCGCGGTTTTCACAGGCACCTTTTCATGAGGAGTAACCAAATAATATGAATCATAGTCTTTTCTTAAAACAGTTGAGAAGAGCTTAGTTAGCCTATAATTTTTAATTGGAGAGTTGTTATAAAACCACTCGCCCTCTCTATCTATGAAAAATTCCTGGCCTTCACACAAATCTGGATTCCATTTATGAACTGGTGGGAATGTATTGCCAGTTGATTTAATGTTATTGGCAATTTTAGAAATACTCATAAATAGATTTTATAAAAATGAATAAACCAATTAAACATAAAATTGCTGACAAAAAATAATTAATTAATTTATTTTT
>Ga0255755_1000317_pt1 | contig 51567 bp, 28 predicted proteins | sample 011ome_18_FD_179955 | JGI IMG/M metagenome (GOLD analysis project Ga0255755, IMG submission 179955) | Coastal salt marsh microbial communities from the Groves Creek Marsh, Skidaway Island, Georgia - 011501BT metaG (version 2) | ecosystem: Environmental > Aquatic > Marine > Intertidal zone > Salt... | reverse complement strand
TTTCGTTATTCTGGTAATTTGACAAAGCACATGCGAATTCACACGAACGAGAAACCGTACGAGTGTGATGTGTGCGAGAAGCGTTTTCGTTATTCTGGTAATTTGACAAAGCACATGCGAATTCACACGAACGAGAAACCGTACGAGTGTGATGTGTGCGAGAAGCGTTTTCGTCAATCGAGTGGTTTGAAAGTCCACATGCGTATTCACACGAACGAGAGACCGTACGAATGTGATGTGTGCGATAAAGCTTTTCATACATCTGGTAATTTGAAAGCCCACATGCGTATTCACACAAACGAGAAACCGTATGAATGTGATGTCTGCGATAAAGCTTTTCGTGAATCTGGTACTTTGAAAGCCCACATGCGTATTCACACGAACGAGAAACCGTACGAGTGCCATGTGTGCGAGAAGAGTTATCGTCAATTGGGTAGTTTAAAATACCACATGCGCACTCAACATTAGCTCTCTTTCATAGTCCTCTGTAAATATACACATGTACATCACATACTCAACGAATCAAACGAACTTTTACTCGCGCTTTTGCGTGTCTCGCGTTTTACATCACATTTTATATATAAACTTTTTGGTTTCCCGAAAATTCCCCCAAACTGCATTACACGAGCGAGCGCGGAAAGAGAGAGAGAACAACGCTCTCAAAAATCATCTGAGTTTGAGAGAGACTTCACGAAGAAGAGCGTCGTGAATACTCGTCGTCGTCGTCGTCGTCATCTTTCATCGTTTCATTAAACACAACGCAAAAGAGAAACATCAGAGAGAGATTTATTCCCCTCTGAGCGCTTTTGATTCCCCTAATAAGGAAAGAAAGAAAGAGATAACATGTTCTTCGGTGGTGGACGGTCGAACGAGAATGAGTATGAGTATTACTCTTCAGAATTAGACGATTCAGACGAAGAGTTCGAAGATGCGCTGGAAATTGCGCGGAGAACGCGACGAGAGATGATGCACAATCGAGCGCAATTTGAGCAGCGGATGCATCCTCAGCAAGAGGAGGAAAAGGAGTTTAATAGTAACGACGGACGACGACTGGGAGATGAAGAAGAAGAAAGAGAAGCGATGACGATGGAAAAGAGAGAAGCAAAGTTAAAATCCTGGGCCGGGGCGTTTAGCGCGTTCGACGACGACGAGGACGAAGGCGTTCGAAAACATCCGAAACCGCCGCCGTTTCCGTTACCGCGGGAGTTTGCGAGGCCGGAGTTTTTGAGAGAAGAGAGACGGGTGGATTTTGGCGCGGATGAATTGGAGTACGATGATAAAGGCCACGACGATTCAGACGACGACGAGAGGGTGAGGAGTCACGGGAAGGCGGCGACGCGTTCTGGTGGTCGTTTTCAGGCGGCGACGACGCCGATGTCGTCGATGCTCTCGATGCGAGCGAGTCCTTCGTCTTCGTCGAAGAAGAATGCGTCTTCTTCGTTATTGGTAGAATCTCTCGCGTCGCAATTGCGAGCGTGCGAGTTGAGAGCCGCGGACGCTTTGGAGGATGCCGAGAGAGAGTCCGAACAGGCGGCGAGATGTGAACGAGAGAATGAAAAGTTACGAGAGAAACTGAAACGGATGGAAGAGTCCGTGAAGGAGTTGCAAAAAGTGTGCGCGTTGGACCGACGGAAACGCGCGGAAGGCGAGGAGCGAGCGGCAGAGGCGAAAGCGAAGGAAGAGAGGATGAAATTAGACGTGCGCGAGGCGATTACTTTGTTGAGAGAACGGGAGAGAGAGATTGAGGAATTTGCAAAGATGGCGAAAGAGGCGGAGAGGAAGAAGAACGAGGCGAGGGAGCACGCGTTGACGATGCGGGCGAATTCGAGGAAGTTGGAGAGAGAAAACGCTCGATTACGAACAGCCGCGGCTGAGATGGAAGGAAGAATGGAACAGATTGTATCGATGAACGAACAGTCTGGAAGGTCGATTTCGGAAATTGTTAGGAGTAGTCCGATGAAAAGGCATCCTCAGCTCGCCGCTGATCGACGAGAAGAAGAAGACAAAGAAGAAGAAGAAGAAACGAAAAGAGCTACTACTGAGACGCATGCAACAGCAAAAACAACACCAAACATTGCCGCCGGTACGAGAACCGACGCCGTCCGACTCCAATCTCCATCCTGGTCCTGGTTCCGCGACGCCACCGAAGACGCCTTGACGGTCTCAAAAACTCCCGTCGTCTCTCGACGAAACGGATCCGCCAAAAACGAAAACAAAACCGACGCCACCAAAGCCCCTCCATACGCGACCTCCGCCGACCTCCGCGCCAATAACCTCCTCCTCATCTCGCAAAACGAAAAAAACATCACCCTCCTCTCCTCCGAACGCGACCATCTCCTCCAACTCTTGGCCACGAAATTCTCAACCGGCGCGGGCAAATCCATGAAAGAACGAGAGCGGAAACTCGCCGTCGAAGACCGATTAAACCAAGTGGAGATGAGTTTGAAACAGGCGAAATTGAAAACGAAAACGCTCCGAGAAGAATGAATATATATATATATATATATATGTAGTATTCTGATTGACTCGTACTAAAAGATTGTATACTGTTGTAAAGTTCTCGTCGGTGATACGAGTGTGTGCATTTTGTTCATCAATTAAATTCCTCGTAAAAAGAAGCCTCGAGAAGCAATTTTCGTCATTAATTGGTTTTTGTGCGATCTCCTACAAATAACACTTTGAACAATACGAATAACAATGCGTCGTCTCTTCGGCCTCTCGCGATCGTTTTCCTACGTCACAACCTCGGTTTTGATCGCCTCTTTGATCGTCGCGCACGCTTTACTCACTCGCGAGCAATATTTCAGCGCGATGTTGTATCTCTCGACGTCGAAAATTTCCGTCGTGTCCTTGGCGAACGTCGCGTTCGCGTTGGCGTTTACCTTGGCGAAAGTTGTGAAAACCGTATTCCTGGGCGCGTTGCGAGAGAGCGAAGTCGAGCGGTTACACGAACGGACCAGAGAAGCCGTCATGGAGACGTGTTTGGCGATGACTATATTCAGAGAGGAATTCAACTTGAGATTTGTCTCCTTGTTCGCCTCTTTGTTGTTCTTGAAGGCGTTTCACGGTTTGTGCAAAGACCGAGCGGAACACATGGAAACGGCACCGCGAGTGCGAGCGATCGACAGATTTAGAATCACGAGCTTTATGGTGTGTTTGTTACTCGTGGACGTGGCGTTCGTGAAGTTTGCGATTGAACGCGTCGTCGCGAAAGGACCTTCGGTGGTGCTTTTGTTCGGGTTCGAGCACGTTATTTTGGCGAGTAAAATGTGCGTCGGGTTTGCGAAGTATTTCGTGACGATAGTGGATCGCGCGATGGATGGAAATTGGCAAGGGAAAGGCGCGTTCGTGTTTTATTTAGAGCTGTGCGCGGATTTGGTGCATTTGTGCGTGTACGTGGCGTTTTTTTCCATCATCTTCGCCTATTACGGGTTGCCGATACATTTGTTGAGGGACGTGTACGTGACGTTTAGACAGTTTAAAGATCGAGTGGCGGCATTTTTGAGGTACAGAAGAGTGACGGCGAATTTAGATTCGAGGTTTCCAGATGCGACTGGGGAGGATTTAGACTTAGCGCGAGGCGGCGAAGATACGTGCGTCGTGTGCAGAGAGAAGATGAAAACGTGCCAGACGCACGCGGACGGGAGTCAAACGCCGATACCGAAACAAATGCGCGCGAAGAAATTGCCGTGTTCTCACGCGTTTCATTTGCACTGCTTGAGATCGTGGTTAGAGAGACAACAGGCGTGTCCAACGTGTCGCGCGTCGGTGTTGCCGGAGGAAGAGAGAGAGTTGGAGAGAAGACAGAGAGAGAGGGAGGAAGGGCGGTGGCAAAGGTTACCGCCGGAATTGCAGCCGGGGTACATTGCGCCGGAAGTGCAGGCGAGATTAGACGCGCAGACAGCAGAGGCGAGAAGGGAAAGAGAGGAGAGAGCGAGAAGGGAGAGAGGAGAGAATGGAGGCGTCGGGGTGACGGCGACCGAAGGAGGAGTACCGGGAGGAGGAACGGATGCGCCTTCTTCTTCGACGACAACGGCGGCAGTAGGTGCAGAAGCAGACGGAGAAGCGCAACGCGTTCGGGAGCAGCGATTAGAGCACCTCGAGCGTCGTTTAGGAGGCGAGCAACAACAACAACAACAAACGCCTTCAACGACTCCTTCTTCTTCGAGGGAACCGGCGGGGGCGGCTACTGCCGTCGCTGCGTCGACGACGCGTACGCCCGCGCGCACACCACCATCGCCGAGATTTTTACAACAACAACATCAACAACAAACGAGAGCGACGCCGCCGCCGAACATGACGACACCAATCGCGCCTTCTCCTTTGGCAAATCTCAACCCGGGCGGCGAGTGGTGGACTCCCGGTACCGCCGCAATCAACGCGTCCTACCAAGCCGGCATCTCAGCCGCGGCGACGAACATGGCAAACGACGAATCGTCGCTGTCTGAAGAAGACATATCGGCGCGTCGCATGGCGCACGCCGCCGCCGCCGCCGTCGCTGCTGCCGCGCAACAAGCGCAAATGGCGTTCATGAGCGTCGCGCCGCTCGGTTTACTTCCTCCGGGATCAAACATCAACGGCGGTAGTAGCTACTTCCCGTTTCCGATCGATTCACAACACCAACAACAACCAATGCCGCTCACGCCGGAGCAATACGAGAAGGAGTACAACCGTCGTCAAGCGCAAATGGAGAAAAACGATCAAAACGCGAACGCGAAAATCTCCGCGTTGGAACAAAAAGTGAACGAGTTGATGCAAAAACTCGAAGACCAGCAGCAGCAGCAGCAGCAGCAGCAGCGCCCGAACAAACCTTCACCTCCTTTGGAAGCGAAATTCGACCGAACCGCTGAAACGACGACGACGAATTCTCCTCCTCCGCCTTCTTCCTTATCTTCGCAACATCAACACGGGGAAGACACCAAAAAAATCGCCTTCCGACACTCTCGCTCGGCTTCGCCGTCCATCATAACCGCCGCGATGACCGCCAACGCCAACGCCGCCAACCCCACGGAGATCGAAGAAGAACAAGAAGAAGAAGAACGAAAAGAAGAACAAGAACAAGAACAAGAGGACGAAGTTTCCCTCGCGCTTCGTTTGAGAAGAGAAAAGTGGTTGGCGCAGCAGCAATCTAAAGAAGAAGACGAAGAGCGATAAATAGTAAAAATGTAATCAAAACACCCGTGTAATCTGCACTCAAAAGTCCCCACAAAAAACTTTGTTTCATTCACTTACCCTCACACACTTTTGTTGCGAGAGAGAAGGAGAGATTGAACGACTGATCCCCGCGAAAAAGCGCGCAGCAGAGAAGACTTACTAATAACAACATGTTTTTGTCTCTTTCTCTCTCCACGTGTTGTCCTCCTTCTTCGTCTTCTTCTCGTCATCCATTCGGAGGCGAATCGGCGGCGCAAATATGATTTCCACTTGAGACGTTCCTTTCTTCTTCTCTGCAAAGAAGATGTCCTCGAAAGATGTCCTCGAAAGAAAAAGGATAGAATCACTCGTTAAAGAAGGGTTCTTACCGATTCGAGCGCAGTTTTTGCGAGGCCCGTCCTCCCCGGAAGAAGAGAACGTCGACGGACCGAAGAAACCGTTAGAAGGAGGAAAAGAAGGAGGAAAGGCGACGGTATTACAGAGCAACAAAAACGGCTTGCGACAAGGCACAAAGTCGCAAAAGCAACGAAAGAGAGAGAAATACCTTTCGATGAGGAATGATTTGTGTCATTTTGTGGCGGTTGGGAAGGAGTGCACGTTTCAATCGACCGGGTCGTGCGAACGCGCGCACGACGCGGAGAAGTATTTAGAGGCGAGAAAAGACTCTTGGTTCGGCGGCGGGAACCTCCCGGATGGGCGATGCTTTCTCGGCGGCGACGAGGACGAGGAAGACGTGAAGTGTCCGTACGAGAAGAAGATAAAAGATGTGAGATGTCCGTTTGGAGTTCGGTGTTATTTTTCCGATCGACACGAAAATAACGCGAAAGAGTCGAAAACGTTGCTCGAGTGGCGACGGAGCGAAGGCAGCGAAGAGTTCAACGCCATGGAGGACTGGTTGCAGAAAAAATTACGCGAGTCCACGTATCTTTTGCCAAGATCGACAAAGTATTTAGAGATGGTCGGGAATGATTTGCTGTGCGTGTCGAAAGCGAAGAAGAGGAAGATTACGGCGATAAATCGAAATAACAAAGACGACGACGCGAACGCGAACGAGAACGAGGAGAAAACGGTAAAGAAGAACGCGATCGATTTCAATAAAAAGTTAGTCTTGGCACCGTTAACGACGGTTGGACACGCGCCGTTTCGACGCATGTGCGTGAAGTTTGGGGCAGACGTTACGATATCGGAGATGGCGATGGCTTCAAACTTGTTAGCCGGCGATCGACGCGAGTGGGCGCTGGTGCGAAGACACGCGTGCGAATCGAGTGCGACGAATAAGTTTGGGGTCCAAATATGCGGCGGGTACCCCGATTTAGTCAGCCGATGCGTGGTGCGTTTGTTTTGTTTTGTTTTTCGTGTTGTTTGTTTGCGCGTGTACTACAATTAAGCGATATAACGAGCGGGGTGATGATTAAACCTTGGGACTTCTTTGGCAGCCGCAGCCCTAGTAGGCGCAAAGGAGGAAGCGCCGGGGAGTGTTCGCATTCTCTGGCTATTTTACAGCTCGTGAGTTCCCAGTGCTGTCTGACCGCTCGATCGATGCAGAGTAATATTGTACACCACCATCATCGTTGTCTTCAACAAACTTTGTTTACCATTTTTATTCTTCTTCTTCCAACAACAACAACAGGAACTGATTGAAAACGAAGTCCAATGCGACTTCATCGACATCAACATGGGATGTCCAATCGATGGCGTTTGCGCCAAAGGCGCCGGCTCAACTTTGCTCACGCAACTTAAAACCGGTAAGTTGGAGAAAATCATCGACGCGGCGAGCTCCTCGTTGCGTAAGATTCCGTTGACGATCAAAATTCGAATGGGTTACCACGATCGCAAGCAACAGTGGAACGCGCACGATATCGTCAATCGATGTTGCTCGCCGCCGTCTTCGACATCTCGAGATTCCCTCAACGCCGGTTGGCTCGGTAAAGTCGCTGCGGTGACGTTACACGGACGAACGCGCGCGCAACGCTATTCGCGCTTGGCGGACTGGGAATACATCGACGAGTGTGGGAAAATCGCTCAAACTGTTTCAAACGGCGTCGTCCCGCTCATCGGCAACGGCGACGTGTATACCTACGAAGATTACAACGCACACGTGGACTCTGGAAACGTCGCCACGTGCATGATTGGTCGAGGTGCAATTATCAAACCGTGGTTGTTCCAAGAGATTAAAGAGCAAAGGCACATCGACGTCTCTTCCTCGGAGCGTTTAGAGTACTTTGCGGAATTTTGTAACTACGGGTTCGAACATTGGGGTTCGGATTCCATCGGCGTCGAAAAGACGAGAACATTTCTATGCGAATGGATGAGTTACACGCACAGATACGTCCCGGTTGGTCTTTTGGAGCACGCGAGCGTACAAAAGATGCATTTGCGTCCGCAACGATATTTCGGTCGAAACGATATGGAAACTTTGTTGGCCTCGGATAAAGTCGAAGATTGGATTAAAGTCAGCGAAATGTTCCTCGGCAAACCGAAAGACGATTGGACGTTCGTTCCGAAACACAAATCAAACTCGTACGCAGCCATGAACAGTCACAGTATCACGTCTTGGGAAGAAGTCGACGCGCAAGGGTGAATAAAATAGGTACGTTCTTTGTCGTCTCGAATCTTTTCGTCTTCTCTCGCAAACGAAGATGCGCAAATGCGCGCTCGCGAGCACACGCTTACACACACACATCAACACACATACATTCTTGGTGATGATACACTTTTTTTGGAATTACCGTCCGACGTTGAGAAATGTTTTGCCTTTTGGAACGGCGGCCCTTCACAAAAACGATGAGCAGAAAAAATGGCTTCTGAAAGAATGCGATGGTGATGGTGATGTGTTGTTTGTGTATATGAAAATTCCCGCAAACGCGGGGCAAAGTGGTACTACGAGCGCGTTAAGCGTCGTCCTCAAATCGGATCGTCTCTCTCGAAAAATCGTCCTGATTCTCCTCCTTCTCCTTTCCTTACTCACGCTCTCTCGTTCTCGTTCCTTCTTCACAGATTAACAGATTAGAATAGAGACGCTCGCATACGCTTCGTGTTGTATTATTACGAATAGAAAGAAAGAAAACAGTTGAAACAACCTCACAAAAACATTAAATGAACGCGCGTAAAAATCATCACCTCTTTCCCCGCTGGTTGTTCTCCTCCGTCGTTTCCGTCGCGGAGTGTTCCTCCTCCTCCTTTGCTTCTGCCTTAAACGACGAGGAATCTTCTTCCAAACGCCTTGAACCGTCGTCATCGAAGAACAACATCGACACAAAAACGAAGAAAAATCTCCCCGCGAAAGTGGACGAGTTGAACGCAATCCACGCCAAGCAAGCGTTGCGAGAACTCTCCCTTCGACAAATCTCGCAAAACTACCAACCTACTCACGAGGAGAACAAAACGGTGCGCGATTTCGTGTATTCGTCCGTCTCGCGAGTTCTGTTCGCGTTCTCGATAACCGGAGTTTTTGGGTTCGCGAGCGTGGACGTGAAAAGCTTAAAAATGGGGACGAGTGGGAAGAGTACGTTTAAGAACGCGAGGAACGTATTTCGGGCGAGAGTGATGATTGGCCTCGCGACGGGGGTGTTAGGAGGCATGTTCGAACACAGGAGCGTGCAGTTTTATAAGAATTTATGCGTGAAGATTTTAGACGTGAAGGAAGGTGAGTCGAAGATGCCCGGAGAGTTGGCGCAGATATTGCGAGATTTGGATCCGCTCGGCGAGTTCGTGAAAGACCAGGAGAGGAAGAGAAATCGAGAGCGATTGAGCGGGTTTCGAGACGGGAGGGAACGGATGACGAAGACGACGAGGACGACAACGACAGCAGCGACGGTGGCGGCAAGAGGAGCGCCCTCGTTCAAACGAGACGAAGAAGAAGACAAAGAAGAAGAAAAACAACATCATCATCATCAACGACGAGAACGAGAACACTTCGTCTCTCAAAAACAAACCTCTCCGTTCTTCTTCTCCGACGTTTTCGAAAGAGCCACCAAAGACGACGACGACGACGATGACGACAACGACGACGACCCATCGTTTTCGTCGTCCTCGTCGAAGCTTTTCCGATTCCTCGAATTCGGCGAATCCGCGGGAGACAAAGAAGAAGAAGAAGAAGAGCGAAGAAAACGGAACCAACACCGGCGCGAAGAAAACGAAGAAAACGAGAAGAGAAGAAGAATCAAAAGAATACACAGACGAAGAAGAGACAAACTCCGCCTGAAAGAATCTGAACGCAAGACAAGAATTAGAGAGATTGGCGCCGAGCGGAGACGGCAAACGCCCGGATTGGAATTGTTTACGTAAACCGCCGAAACGCTTGCCTTTGCTCCATCGAAGAGCGCTCTGCTCCATAAAAAAATGTACTCCACGACACACTTTCACGCGCAAAACGGGCACCAACGCATCGTCGCGGCCACATCTAATCGGCGGCAACGGTGTCCTCCCACGCGTGGGTTTTCCCCTTCTTCTTCTTCTTCTTCTTCGAGAGGAAGAGAAAACGAGTGCAACAGGACGACGACGAGAAAGAATTCCAATCGAAGCCGCTTCGGGAAACGATCGTCGAGCTTTGCCTCTTCTTCTTCTTCTCAAAGGAGCGACGACGCGTTACGCGCGTTTCTTTGTCGCAGCAGCACTTCTGACGACGACGACGTAAACAACAATAGTAAGAATACTTTGAACGACGACGATGCCATTTCTGCATCGTTACCTCTGAACGAGTTGAAACCCGGGGAGAAACAAAGCAGAGCGAGCACTATGCACAGGAGGAGTGAATTCGTCCAGATTTCATCGAACAAAGCGAAGACGATAAATCCGCCGGAGAATTTGTCCAAACTCCAACTTTTCGGCCGGAAATATTGGCCGTTGCTGGCGACTTTGGAGCTCTTAGCGCTCATCGGAGCCTCTCTGAACGGCGTGCTCAGTCGCAAACGCAGACAAGAGATTGAACGATTGAACGTTCAGATGCGCGCGATCATGCAACGCGTCGAGGACGAACGGTTCGAGAGGCACAATAAGAAGACTTCTTCGACGACTTCGAGCAGCCCGGCGATGGTATTGATTGGAAAAGGGAAATCGGCGTACGCGAACGGAGAATACGAATCGGCGATCGGTTTGTTCAACGACGCCGTCGAGGCGGCGGATGGCGGCGCGTTTAGTAGCGCGGACGAGGAAGATAAAATCGAAGAGTCGCTCTCCGCGCGAAAAGGTTTGGCGACGGCGTACCAGGCGTCGGGTGATTTAACCAAAGCCGCGGCGACGCTCGAGAACGCGCTACTCGTCGCCAGAGATAGCACCGTTTTCGGCATGCTCGGAGACGTGTACACCGACATGGGCGAATTAGCCAAAGCTGGAGAGATGTACGATAAGTGCTTGGAAGCCATGGATTGACGATTCGTAAAAGTTAAGATGGATACTATGTTAAGAGTATAGTCTTTTAAAATGAATAAATATGGCATGTCCTTAATAATACCGTTTTCTCGGACGATGATGCTCACTTGCCCTTTTCTGGCTTCTGATTCTTTCCTCTCTTCTTCGGGCAGTCATAATAGTCTTTTTCTCTACATCACCGCAGCGAAGGCGCCAACAAAAGCGAAGAGCGCGACGGCGTGACCAAAAATGGTGGCGCCCGAACTCGCCGGAGGCGTTACAACGGTGTGCGCAGTACCATCCGGGGCGATGTACGATTGTGTCGTCATTTCCGCTTTTGCCGGCGCGGTGAGAGTTTTCACCTCTTCCGCGTAATCCATCATTGTCTGCGCGTAATTCATGTAAGAATCAACTCCGGTGACCTCGCCAAACGTCAAGTATCCGTCTTTGCCAGCGGCGATGTAGTTGTTCGTACCAACAACGTACGTTTTGGTTATGTCGATGGCGGCCCAGGATCCTGCGAGACGCGAGTTAATTTCCACGTTCGACACGCGGAAACCCTTTGTCTTGTTCATGTCGACGTCCATGCGCAGTCCCGCGACGTAGGGGTACGCGCCCGTGGACCCGCCAAAAAGCGCATTATCGAGGGCGTCTTCCATAAGCGCGATGATCTGTGTACCGGTCATATCCATCGTCACAATGGTGTTGCTGAAAGGAAGCATTGAATACGCGTCATCTTTCGTGAAATCACCAGCACTAATGTCCTGCCTGCATCCTCCACCGTTCTGAACGCAAATATCGGCGTTCTTCGTGCGGTGAAGGAACCCTTTTGCGACGAGCTGGCACGCCGCTCCGCCGTGTTCATACGACGCCGACGTTTCACATAACGTAGAGCGTCCTTGACCGGGAATGCGTTCGAAGCAGATATTTTCGGGCACGTCCGCAATCTTTTGCGTCTTGAGTACGTCCACTTGCGTTTTGTACGTCTCGAACGACGCCGCAGTAGCGGCGTCAGCAGTAACAGCGTGCCAGTTGTCGAGCGTATCGAGGTGAGTAACCATGGCGGTTTTTTTCGCGTCGTCGAAGGCTTCGGTGTAGTCCTCTCCCGCGGCATCGACGAGATTTTGGAGGAATGAAGTCGAGTCATATACAAACTGGGGCTTACCAGAGCAGCTCGTGACATCGCCGTTCGCATCGAAGTCTACTCGAAGCTTCCCAAAGGTTTTTGAGTACTCCCAAGATTGCACGACGCAAACCTTCTTACCGTTTCCATTCGTTAATTCAGCGGGAAATGCGGCGTGTGGAGTGGCAAACCCCATCAAATCAGAAGCGTCGCCAAGGAGTTCATGTTGGTCACCGCCAACGATGACGTCGACGTTGTTCAGCGTCGCCATCCAACTTACGTCGTACGCGTAGCCGATATGTGTAAGCAGAATGATCTTATCGACGCCAGAAGCAACGAGCGCATCAATCTCAGCCTGTGCCGCCGTCTTCTCATCCTCGACGGTCGTACCTGCATCGGGGAAGGAAGATTCCATCGTTTTTCTCTTGATGGTCACGCCAACGACGCCGACGCTCTCTCCCCCTAGAGTGAAGACGTGCGACTTGGCGTACTTGGTTTGCAGAGGAGAGGAGGCCCCAGCGACTACGTTCGCGCTGAGTACTTTGGTTCCAGTCGCGCACACAGCCGCATCGCTCAAATTATCGATGAAAGTGGCGAGGTTCTGGTCACCGTCGTCAAACTCGTGATTACCGATGACCATAGCATGGAAGCACGCGTGTTGCATCATTTTCGCGTCAGCTGTGCCTTTGAACCACGAATAGTACGCACCGCCCGTCATGACATCTCCCGCGTGGAGTTTGATCACGGATTGTCCGGCAGCTTCTTCCGAGGTCGTCAACGCCGACATCCCGGCAACGGTCATCGGAAATCCGCCGAGCTTTACGTTCACCGATTCGCCCGTGACGGCTTTCGTGGTGGCGTCAGAGACGGTCAAATCGTGATCATCCGCATCGAGATTGGAGTGATGATCGTTCATGGAGAGAATCGTGAGTTTGAGCGCGCCGGCGTCGGCTTTGAGCACAGCCGCGGTGCTGACCAAAATCGTCGCGAGGGCAGATTTCATCATCATTTTCTGTGATAGAGAGAGCGCGCCAGTCATCATAGCAGCGTGAGTGACGTTGTGGTTCGTCAGCTTTCATACGGTTGTTCGAAAGGTCTCGTCGTCCAAAAACAAAGGCATCAAAAAGAAGAACAAAAAGGAGAATATTCCCGGCACCGACAATGAGAAACCGCATCCGGCGCTCTCGTCGACGAGCGTGGTAGTAAAAACAACGATATCATTCGCGTCGCCGCCTGATAAAGCTTTCATCTGACACATCCTCCTCGTCATCGTCGCGCTCTCCTTCGTTTTCAAAGCGTTCGCCCTCGACTCGAGAATATTCCCGGCACCGAGAACAACTTCTGAGCACCCTCTTTTTCTTTTATATTCTCCTCTCGAGACGCGCGCGTTTGTCCTCCGTTTTGAAGAAGGCTTTTGGTGTCAAAGCGAGACGACGAAAAAGCGCGATATCGCGGCGTTGCGGTCTTCGTCTGGAATACGTAGCATTCGAAGAAGGACGCGCTGCGCGCGGCATCATCGCGCGCGCTCTTGGCTCGGGAATAATCATCAGAATAAAAAAGTTCCTCCCCTTTGAGAGAGAGATATAAAAAGAAGAAGCACAACAAACCATCAAAGAGAGCGCGCGACGAGAGAAGAGAAAAGCGACCACGAAGAAAGGGAACGACGACAGAAGACGCACCGAGTGAGAGAATCGAGTTTCTTGTCGAGAGATCTTAATATGGTTCTCGTCCGCAACGGTGTCGTCGGTGTGGAATAACGTTTTTTATTCTTTTCTGTGTCAAATAGTGCAAAAAGTGCAAAAAGTGTTGGAAAGAATAAAACGAGAGAACTGCTTTTCGACGTCGACACTCTTTGGCGATCGCAGCGTCGATGTTGGAAAAGCGAATAATAAATCGACCAAGTACTACGGTCTCTCCGAATGCGTGCATATCAACGATCGGCATTCTAAACGCGGCAAAAATGCATTCGCGCGTTTCGTCGTGAGCGGACACAAAAGGATTATATGCGTTTCACATGTGATGCAGACAAAAAAATTAATGATCCGCAAAAACGAAAAAACAGTAAAAACTTTGTGAAAAAAAGGTAGTTTTTCGCAGAAGATATGTTCGAGACACCGCAGCCACAAGAACCTTGTGCGCGATGAAATATCTGCTTCGTATCTTCTTTTCCGTTGACTCTTTACGAGAGAGCCTTCGTTGCGGGTGGATCTTCACTTAAAAAGAGAGAGTATATACTACCACGACTCTTTGCGAAGAGTGCTTTAAAAGCGAACTCGCGTTTGTCTCAAACCCACGAACGCGAGGAGAAGACTCTCTCGCAACGCGACGACGATACTAACGACGCGTGCTCTCGCTTTTCTTCTCGCGCGAATTTGAATCCAAAGCAGAAATCAATTTGAACAAGAAAGGATATTTTTCCCGTTGATTTTTCCCCAATAGACGCGCTTGGTGTTTCTTAGAAAATGGCGACGAATGCATCGATGATGCTCTCGTCGACGACCGCGATGAGAAAGAACAACAACGCGGTGATGCACTCGTCGAGTCGCTCGGCGATGAGCGTCGCGTGCTCGACGTCAAAGTCCTCGAGAGCCTTTCAGAAGAAAATGAATTATGCGCCCACGTCGCCTTCGGGAGGAGTGCCTTTGAGGAGGCGGAGGACGATGCGAACGAACGCGCTCGCGAGGGGACCGGGAGGAGGAGATTTTTTTGAAGAAGAGGAAAAGAAGTACGAGAACAACCAGCAGGAGATGAGCAGTGCGAGCAGTAGTACCAACAACGGGTCGTCGTCGTCGTCGTCGTCGTCCAAGGCTTCTTCTTCGTCGAGTCACGTCGACGCCGGCGCGAAGAACGAGTTGGATCCGGAGATGGACTTGCCGCGGAGAAACAACAACAAGGACCACGCGGCGGCTTCGTCGTCGTCGTCTTCGTTCGCGCGGGAACAGCAGCCGACGAAGAAGGAGAGTGCTTCGCGCGACTCGAAGAAGAAGAAAGTGCCCCCAGCAGCGACGAAGAAGAAAAGTAATGATACTAATAAGAACAACAACAACAACAACAACGCGACGAGAACAATGACGACGAAAGAGAACGCGACGATCAGTAACAGCTCCGTGCCGAAGAGGAGCGCGAAGAAGAGCAGCGGCGCGATTACCGCGACGACGATGGCGACCGCGAATAATAATAATACTACTAATAATAATAATACCAAAACGAAAGAGGAGGGAGAAGAGACGTGTTCGTCGAAGAAGGAGGAAGAAGACGTGGAAGAAGATGAAGATCAAGCCCCGAAGCACGAGACCACGATACTCTCTAAAGAACAATTCGAAACGCAAAAGAAACGATTGGAGCTTTTAATCGAAGAGAAAGAGTGGGCGGTGGAAGAGGCGAGAGATAACGCGGCAAGATCTTCTGTGAAGTTACAACGCGTCTTGGATTACGTCAACGCGGTGGAAGCGTATAAAGAGTTATGCTCGTCGAGAGTGCCGGATACGGTTTCTGATTTTCTTGGGAACTATGTGAACGTTTTGTGTTTGCCGAAACACGCGAAAGGCTACGACGAGGCGCTTTCGTTTCTCGGCATAGACTTTGAAGATTTGGACGAAGATGACTTGGAAATCACGCACGAAGATTTTTTGAGAGAGACGGAACATTACATGCGCATCGAAGAGAGATACGATTCGGAACGGAAAGAGACTGGTGGGAGCTTTGAAGACGAAGGAGAGTACTACGAAGACGACGAAGAAGAGTACTACGAAGACGACGAGGATTTGTTGGAAGCTTTATTAGGCGGCGACGCGAATTACATCGCCGAGATGAAGCTTCCGCTCGAACTCCACCTCGCACAAGACATCGACGGTAATTGGCGATGGTTAGAAGATGATCTCGGGAGAGTTTTGAAAAGGAAACCTGAGGGCGATTTTATCTTTCGTCTCATGTCTTTTGAAGATTTAATGAACGAAGGTTTGAACGTCAACTGCTTGCGAGAGGAAGTCGATCCGAACGAACTGATTGATTTCTCAAAGTGTAGGTCGTTCGATGACGCGAGACGAGCGATGAAAGAAGCCACCGAGGCGTTGCGAAACATGGAAGCCGATGGGTGGGTGGTTGAAAAGAGCTTCTCGGCCACCGCGGCGAGTTTTGGCGCTTCCTCCTCCGGAGATTCCACCGATTCGGTCTTTGACATCAGAGAAGAAAGCAGCGGACGACACTTGTGCATGACGAAAGAGTTGAGACCGTTGAGAACTATGTCGCACGTGGATGGATTACATCCGGAAGAAGACGAGAAGTGCGAACGAGAAATTCACCGCGAAGAAGCTGCCGGAGCGATGGCGAGAGATGCTTTCGACAGCTTTGACGACAACGAATAATAATAAAAACGAATATTGAATTTTTTACTTACGAATGAAAGCGAGCGAATCACTTGAACTACCTCCAGTACATCTAATGAACTACAATCTATAATATCTAATGCCTGACTCTAAACTTGAGCAAAAAGTACGCGATGGCTAAATACGCGCACGCTAACGAGGCCAATGCGACCACGTGCACTCGCATCTCACTTCTCGTGGACCCGAAGGAGAAGAAATCCAAGACTTCTTTACCGGAAACCGGAACGCGTACGTCGCCGCCGCCAGACGACGGAGAAGATTTCTTGGATGGATCACTTTCGACCAGTTTCGGCGTAAAATAAAAAGTTCCCGCGTCTAAGAATTCGCCAATCATCATAGACTGAAAACCGTGGTTAATAAAGCTTAATCTCGTCAAGATTTTAACAAAGATGTGGCGATTGCCACTCCCGTCCGCCGCTTTCGCTCGCGGTTGTTCCTCGTTGAGTAGAAACCCGCCGCACACTACGTTCACGAGCAATAACAGCATACCGACGACATTTGCGGACGCATTGGATGGTGTTACGATGGACACGCAAGTACATAACGCCGAAGCCGTGATGTTTGTCAACACGCACACGAACGTAAAGTTTACAAACGAGAAAAAATTCAAGTGTAAACCGACGCAGAAATACGTGGCGAGAGAGAAGAACAAAGGCGGAATGGCCCGAACGACAATCACATCGAAAGCGATTTGACTAACGAAATAACCATCCACGCCGTACGCACCGGCGAGAATCTCGCGCCTGGACAATAAGTCGTCCTCTCTCCACACGGGGAGGGAGGAGAGTGACATAAGCGTAAGGAATAGAAGGATGAAGAAACAACATCCCATTCGATTCTGCACGCCGCCGGTGTCTCGACCGCACTGATAGAATATTGCACCGAGCGCAATGGCTGTGAAAAGCGTCGCGATGAAGTGCGTGGCAATCAAAAATGGGTGCCGAGTGGCGTTTTTGCGCAAACGTGCGAGGAGTTGCTGAATCTGAACCTTCATCGGCGCGAGACATTTCTTTGCCGAGGAACAAGCACTACCGCTACCTTTTGTTTTGTTTCCTCGTTCTTCGTCATCAGCGTCGTCATTTCCCACGACTGCATCCGACGACGCTTCAATAGCGAGCATTTCTATCGTGTTTTCGTTGAGCGTGAAGATGTCTGAAACCGCAAAGTCTCTGCACACGCGCGACGTCGTTTCTTTGGATGATTTGATGACAACGTCCAATATAAAGTCTGCAACGTGCACGTCTCGCGGTCGAGGCGGTACGTACGCCAAAGACTCAAAGAATCCTTTCGCTGATACTGAAGGGCCACTATATACAACAGATCCAACGCTCGAAAGAATCAAAATGCGGTCCAACAAACGAAAGATGTCCGGACGAGGCTGGTGAATAGACAACAAAACAGTCACGCCGTGGCGAGAGCCGAGTTTGGACAAAATGTCAACAACCTTCGCCGCGTTCGTCGAGTCCAACCCAGTCGTAGGCTCGTCCAGAAACATTATGCCCGGAGACATGAGAAGCTCAGTCGCGATGGAGACGCGACGCTTCTCGCCACCAGACAGACCGCGAGAAAACTGGTCGCCAATCAGAGAGTCTGCAAGTTTCTCGATGCCTAAGTCGCGCATGGTTTGGCCAACGCGACGACGGAGAGCGTTCGTAGACGTACCGATCGGCATACGAAGCGTCGCGTGGAACAACAAGTGCTCCCAAACTGTACTTGTGCCTGGCAAAACGTCATCTTGGGTCACGTATCCGCTCATCTCTCGTCTCTCGGTACTCGTTGTCTCTGCGCCGTTGATTCGGATTTTCCCTCCGACGGTGAAGTTTTTCTGATGCTCTGCGCTTCTGCCAGCTAAAATATCCAATAACGTCGATTTTCCTGCACCCGATGGACCTAATATTGCAAAGGCACTTTTCGCGTTATCTTCAAAAGCGGCGCCACGCATCGACTGCGAAAAGCCTAAACGTCCACCGCCGGCTATGCCGGTTATACCTCGAAGAATGACTTTACGTCTCTGCTTCCCCCGTGTCCAAACTTTCACTTCGCACGTGACGCGACTGAAGGAGAACGCCGGCGATGGCTTTGGCTCGTCGTCGATAACTAGTGATGATGTTAATGGCGTGAATGCACTGTCATCGTCATTGTTAATCGACAGAAGATGCTCGCTCAAACCTTCTCCCTCTTCTTCTCCTTCTTTATCGTGTGCATCTTCAAATTCAGAAGCCGTAGTTTCAGACGTTCTTCGCGCATTCGCGGACAAGTTTTCATCACCCGAAACGAGCGAATCCGTTCGCGCGTGCTGAACATGATTGTCTGCATCGACAAATATAGAAGAAGAAGAAACGGAACCCGGTGCTTCCTCGCTTTCATCTTGTCGCCACTCGTCCATGGCGGCATCGAGCAACGCTGCGCGCTCGCTACCTCCTGGCGATAAACTTTCAATTACCCGTCTCGCGAGCAAATCGTTATTTGTACCATCTAAATCTCCAGCAGATGATGTCGAGGGAGAAAGTGTCGACGATGCAATTATTCCAAAACATGTTCTCAACCGCGAGAGAAAAGAAGAGCTTTTAATACTCTTCTTCCTGCCGCCGTCGCCTCCGCCGCTCGCAAAATCTGAGCGCTTCAAGACGAAGAAACTCACCGATGCGAACAAAACTGCTTCTCCGCACAACCAAACGACATCGTTTACGACTAGGCTTGGATGAAATCCAAAAGTAAAAAGCACCTTCTCGCCCGGCACGGGAACTTCATTCGGAAGTTTTGTAGAATTTGTGTCGTCGTCGTTACTCCAGGATTCCGTGAGCGTGAACGTCTTTGGATTTGAAGCAAACTCGTTAACCACGAGCGCTTCATAGCCCCGAGAAATGAAGCTCGCTGCAGCGAGCCATCGAAATGAACTTGGAATTTCATCTTTGTTAAGCAAAAATCCACCAAATAAGATGGATGTTAGAAAACATAAGCTGGCGACAGCGTTGGCGTCCGCGACTCGTCGGCTGCACACGCCGATTGCCATGCAAAGACACGTCGCAACAATATTCGTCAAGATGAGCACAACGACAAAAGCGAGTAAATTCAACTCCCCGCCTTCGTTCAAACCGATCATACCGTACGTGATAAAGCCAAACAAAAACGGCGGAACGACACGCATTGGCAAGATGTCAAACAAGACAGTTGAAACAAAGTACGCGTTCGTTCCGTACACTCGATTCGCTCGTTCTCGAATAAAGAGGAGGCGGTCTTCTTTCCACACTGGAAGTGAAGAAAGCGACATGAGCGTGAGAAAGATGAGAATGAAGAACAACGCGCCCATCCTATTTTGAATGCCGCCTTGATTCAACGCCGCATTTTTGAAAATCAAGCCAACGCCAAGCGCCGCGAGAAAAGTTGCCATTACGTGCACGTAAATAAGAAACGGATGACGATACATGCGCCTGACGTATCGACCACACAACCAACGACACTGCTTCGAGAACGGAGCTGCATATTTGTTTCTCGTATTGACAATTTCTGCTTCATTTGAGACCTCTTGACCAAATTCAGCCATGAGCGCGCGCTGACGCTCTTCGTTTTCAATCGCAATCTCTGATTTTAGAAAATCGACGGAGACTTTCGCGACAATCTTTTCCGGCGAGTTGATGACAACGTCCAATATAAAGTCTGCAACGTGCACGTCTCGCGGTCGAGGCGGTACGTACGCCAAAGACTCAAAGAATCCTTTCGCTGATACTGAAGGGCCACTATATACAACAGATCCAACGCTCGAAAGAATCAAAATGCGGTCCAACAAACGAAAGATGTCCGGACGAGGCTGGTGAATAGACAACAAAACAGTCACGCCGTGGCGAGAGCCGAGTTTGGACAAAATGTCAACAACCTTCGCCGCGTTCGTCGAGTCCAACCCAGTCGTAGGCTCGTCCAGAAACATTATGCCCGGAGACATGAGAAGCTCAGTCGCGATGGAGACGCGACGCTTCTCGCCACCAGACAGACCGCGAGAAAACTGGTCGCCAATCAGAGAGTCTGCAAGTTTCTCGATGCCTAAGTCGCGCATGGTTTGGCCAACGCGACGACGGAGAGCGTTCGTAGACGTACCGATCGGCATACGAAGCGTCGCGTGGAACAACAAGTGCTCCCAAACTGTACTTGTGCCTGGCAAAACGTCATCTTGGGTCACGCACGCGCTCGCAGCACGTAAACCAACGTTTGAGGCAACTTGTCCGTCTAAATATATCGCGCCTCGAACGTTTCTATCTGGTGGCGTGCGTCCTGCGAGTGTGTCGATGAGTGTTGATTTACCCGCGCCGCTCGGTCCCAAAACGGCAAACACGCCTCCCGGACCAGCCATACCAGAAACGTCCCTTAAAATGTGTTTCGTGCTTTTTTTCCTATCGTTTTTAACGCTCGCGTCGACAAAAAGATGTCGCCATGAAAGTACCATCATATCTTTCGACGATCTTTGTGGTATTTGCGTCGATAACGACGACGTTCGTCTACTCCTCTTCCTCCTCGCGGGATTTTTCTTGGTCTTCTTTTCCTCGCCGTTCTCTTCTTCAAAACTTTCGTTGTCGTTGCTAACATCGTCATCGCCATCCGCATCACTACTCGACGACGATGATGATGACTCATTATTCACAGAGCTATACCCGTCGTCGGAATACGCCGCGGAGTCATTCAAGAGCGCTTCTGTGTTCAAATCTTCATCTCGGACAACAACGTCCGATTCTTCCTCGTCTTCTTCGTTATATCTTTGCTTCCGCTCCCAAAGGACGTACATCACCATCCCAGCTATTATTAGGGACACGAACAACAACATAAACGCTCGCGTCAACGCATCGCCCGTCCAATATACTGGCACCGTTTCCTCCAACGAACACCAATTTTCTTTCGCCATCGTCTGCTCTTCGTACACGCAATTACCTACCCTACAAGTTACCGCCAGCGTTGGAATTACTCCCGGTTGCGTCCAATAACACACGTTACTGCCGTCGCTTGTTTTTGTCGCATTAATATCGCACCAAAATTGCATCCCGCGATCACTCACCGGTGTCACGAGTGGGTTGCAGGGATGTTGCCAAAAAAGCGTATCGGTAGAGTTGTCCGTTTCGTTCGTCCCACACTTCATGGCGGTTCTACCAGGACACTTCTCGACATCGGACGGAGGACACGCCGTTTTCCCAGCCGTACAATCATACAACACGCACGTGTGATCGCTCGGATACGGTGCTCTGCATTTCTCCACGCTGTACGTGCACTTTGTAAAATTTGCGTCCCATACCGCCGCAGAGGCGAATTTGTATTTCCACTCCGGATAATTACCGTTATCTTGCGTAGGCATACCACCGTACGCGCGCACGTTGATCTCAACTTCTCGGCTGTTATCACCGTTACTATTCGTTCCACTTCTAATACTATCACTCGCCCTCATTCCTATTCTCGCCGCTTCTTCGAAAGACGACGACACCCCTACTTTCAACTCCTCCTCCTCCCTCTCCTTCATTCCGCTCGCCGCGACCACGTGAAACAAAAACGACTGATCCTTCTGAAACATACAATACGAATCCGTCTTGGCATCTCCTCCGCATTGACACGAAAACACCTTCCCGGCTTCAAAGCTCGCCTCGGGAACTAATCGGTTTTGATCCGCGTCCAAATTTTTCGTCCTCCTCGGTATCGACAATTCCTCCGTCGTCGGTAAAAAACAATCCTTCGTGCATCCAATCGGGTTCCGTTTTTTCCCGTTTACCACGATAGACGGACACGAATTGGACACATCGCACACGGAGCAATCCACACCGGACCATCCGAGCGGGCATTTGTCTTCTTCGTCGTCACTCTCGCCCTCGTCGTCTTCGCCCGCAAAAGCTCTAGCAGAGAGACCACTTCCACTAATTCTGTTACGAAAACGCGTGTCAGCACTCCCGCCAAAGTTACCCCTTTCCGCGACGCAATGCGCGCAATTTTCCGGATGCGAGCTGTTTACGCTGTATAAAATCGTCTGAAATTTGCACGGTGGATCAAAGTCGCGCATGGCGTTGAAACATTGCTTCTTGATGTCTTCTTTTGAGTATAATTGAATTGAAGAATCTCCCGAAACGAATGCATTCATCTCCGTCGAAGTCGTCATCACCACGACGCAGGAGAAGAGAAACAAGATGAAACCTTGGCACGACAGTATCATCGAAAATGTTTGAGACGCGCCAAGAAGAACCACGAGTCGCGAGACTTTCCTTTACTCCGCAGTCGGTAAAAAGTCGTCCTCGAAAGTGAATTTTATATTCTTTTTCCCAAATTCTGACGAGAAAATGAAGCGACTGCCCTTTAGAAAGAAAGAGAGATGCGAAGAGCGCTCAGATACAAAACAGCTATAATAGTATTATAATCTCTCTCACACACTAAGAATCAAAGTTACATCCTTTGATGCAGTGCAAATTCACGCTTTTATCGACCATGGCGACGGGCTCGAAGACGATGTATGCGGTCGCTTGACCGCCTCCGGTATCGTCGGTCCAACAGTCTGGAACGACCGGCGCGGCGTCCACGGCCATCGCTTCGCTCGTTTTTACCCACTTGTAGAGACTTTTTGGAGGTTTGCCGCCGACAAACTGTCCTTCGGTTTTCGATTTGAACGGTTTGACGAATCGCTCGTCCAACGTTTCCCAACTGCCGTAGAGTTTTTCCACTTGCTCGCGTTGCAACCGCTTGGCCAACTCGTGCGCTCTTTTATCGAACGTCGTCGCGTGCTCTACTTTCGCCTTTACCTCCGGGTCCCACTCTCGTTTGTGCTTTCCTGAATTTGATTTTTTATACTGCGGATATCGAACACCAGCCGTGCGGCTTTGCGTCAACAAAAAGTGGTCAAAGTTATCCGTCGTGCCGACGATATCGAACCATTTGAGAACTTTCTCAAACTGCTCGTAATCGCTCTCGGTGATTTCGCACTCCTTACTTATTGGCCGCGCGTGCGTCCTCACCGGTTTATTCGTCGCATCCACCCACTCCGTCTCGTATCCAGGTTCTCTCAAATTACTCGTACATTTATTCCCCAAAATCTCTCTCACTTGTCCGTTTGTCGCTCTCCCGCTCGCCACGTAATCGCCGATATCGTATCCCCAACTTTCCTTCCCGACAACCCCTGGCCACATCTTTTTCGTCTCTCCCGGATCTTGCTCTTGCTGCTTCCTAATGTAATACTCGTAAAACGATAACGTTTGACTCGTCGGTTCGCGAATTAACACCGAAGTTGTGATCTCGCATCCGTACCCCGACCCTTCGCCGAATTCTTTCTTCAAACCGTCGATATCCGGCATAATCCGCGTCTGGAAATGTTGCGCCGGCCAATTCGACGGCCAGTTCCCTCTCAACTCCACAAGCGTCCGAGGTCCAACCGAGCGTTCTCCTGACTTAAATTTCTCGGCTGCGGCTTTCCATCTTTGTAATAAATCCGTCCACTGTTGCTCTTCGAAGCCGTATATTATTGGATACTCCCAGTCTCCCATGACGACGTTTTTGTCCCAAATGAAGCGAATAGTCGTCCCTCCAACTTTCGATATGTGCCGGTATAAATGCATCGCGCATCGAGGTAACTCGGTTTCTGCGTTTAAATATTTGTTGTTTATGTTGTTATTCTCCTCGGAAAAGGAAGACACGGGTGCATCGTCGTCCTTTCTTTCTTCCTCTTCGATGTCGTTGACGAGATTGATTTCCCCGAAGCGGTCTGACTTTGACTCCAACTTTAAGGCGGCATCGATCAGCGGCTGCGCTTCCGGAGGAGGTCTCACCGCGCTCACCGAAACTAAAACCGAAACTCTCCTCGTCAAAGTCGTCAAAAGGAAGAGAAAGAGGAACGAAAACGGAGGGAGGAGATTCATTCTTCTTCTTTCTTTACGTGGCAGTTGGGGGAGTTTTTTGTATCGCAAATTGGAAACAAATTACTTCATTCTGTTATTGCACGCGCATTAAAGCACAACACGCATCAACACTACCATGAACGGAAGGAACGCATCATCGTTGGCGAGGACGAGCAAAGCGTCGTGTTCGTCGTCGTCGTCGAGAAGAAGAAGAACAACGAGAACAAATGTCCGATGCAAAGCAAAAGATTATCCAAAACCAAACTTGGACGTCACCTCTAACGAGAACTATCAACGCGCGAAACAACTCTCAGGAAAGCTTTCCAAGAACTACTCGGGAAAGAACAAAGAGAAAAGCGTCATCGTCATCGGAGGCGGGTTAGCTGGTTTATCTACTGGGAAATATCTCACCGATTTAGGCTACTCTGTGAAAGTGGTTGAAAGGATGAAAATTTTAGGCGGGAAAGTGTCCGCCTGGCAAGACAAAGACGGGGATTGGATCGAAACCGGTCTGCATATATTCTTCGGCGCGTACCCGAACATGATGAATTTATTCAAGGAATTAAACATCGAAGACCGGTTACAGTGGAAGAAACACACGATGTGTTTCGCGATGCAAGATTACCCGGGGGAGTTTACGGAGTTTTGGTTCCCGGAGAATGTACCGGCGCCGTTTAATATGGCCGCAGCGATCTTACAAAACGATAAGATGTTGAGTTGGGAGGAGAAGATAAAAACGGGCGTGCCGCTGTTACCGATGCTTATTGGTGGACAAGAGTATATCGACGCGCAGGATGAACTTTCCGTGAGCGAGTGGATGAAGAAAAATGGGATGCCGGAGAGAGTTTCGGAGGAATTGTTCATCGCGATGGGGAAGGCGTTAGATTTCATAGACTCGGATAAGTTGAGCATGACGGTCATTTTAACCGCGATGAACCGGTTTATTAACGAAACGGACGGGTCAAAAACGGCTTTTTTAGACGGGAATCAGCCCGATAGGTTGTGTAAGCCGATGAAAGAGTACATCGAAGGTAACAACGAGAATGGGACCAAAGGAGAGGTTATCGTCGGGATGCCTTTGCGGGAGATTATGATCGACGAAGCGAGCAACGAAGTCATCGGCGTTCGCGTAGGTGAAGGAGATGAAATCATGACGGCAGATATGTATGTTTCGGCCATGTCTGTCGACGCTTTAAAACTGTACCTTCCAACCGCGTGGAAAACGATGCCTTTTTTCAAACAACTGGACGAACTCTCCGGTGTTCCAGTTATCAACGTACACTTGTGGTTCGATAGGAAGCTTCGACCGTACGACGGCTTGGTCTTCTCGAGATCAACGTTACTCAGCGTGTACGCTGACATGAGCGAGTGTTGCAAAGAGTACGAAAACAAAGAGAAGACGATGCTCGAACTCGTCTTTGCGCCTTGCGACGCCCAAAGCGGCGCGGAGGTCAACTGGATCAAAAAATCCGACGAAGAAATCGTCGCGGCGACCATGCTCGAACTCGAGCGCTTGTTTCCCGACGAAATAAAAAACGCCAATTTATTGAAATCAGCTGTCGTCAAAACGCCTCGTTCGGTGTACCGAGCGATACCCGGGCGGAACAAATTTCGCCCCTCTCAATCTACGCCGATACGGAATTTCACTCTCGCCGGAGATTTCACGTCACAAAAGTATTTAGGGAGCATGGAAGGCGCAATTTTAAGCGGAAAGCTCGCCAGCGAAGTCGTGGACGATCGCTTGAACTCTTCCAGAGAGACATTTTCAATCCCGCCTAAAGAGGTGCACGAAAGCGTCCTTCTTCGCTCGACGTAGTTAAATATATAGCACTGCTTTTATTATTACACATTATTGTAAAACATTGATACTCTGTCGACGTTCTAGTCGCTCCATTCTTCGGAATCGTTCTCGTCTTCAGCCGCTGCGGCCATTTTCATCGCGGCGAGACCTTCGCTAATCGACGCTTCTTCCGTTTTCACAGCGGCGAACGGTTCTGGCGGCGGTCTCGAAAGCAAAATTTTTTGTGACGACTTCTCTTGCTGCTGCTGCTGCTGCTGCTGCTCTTCTCCTTTTGTAACATTTGGAGCATAGTTCGCACCTTCCGATACTTCCACAGACACGTTCAACTCCCGCCTCGACGATTCTTCGACTGAATTAAAAAGAGACGACGATGTTGTCTTCGTCGCAGTCGTCGTCGCTGATGAAGGCATGGAAGAAGAAGAAGAAGAAGAAGAAGCAGAAGAAGAAAAAGCTTTGTCTTTTCCACCAAAATCGTTCTTTGTGTTTTCTTCGTTTCCGTTCTCAGCATCGCCGTTACTATTACCATTCTTCGTCTTCGTCTTCTCTTCATTCAACGTAGGCATTTCAGGCACGTTTTGTCCATTGGCGATAGCCTCCTTTGCCTCTCTCTTCCACGCTCTGAGTACTTCTCGTTCTTCTTTTTTACGTCGTTTTTCCATGCGTTGTATTCGTCTCGCATTCTTTTCCAGGAGTAACTTTTCCTTCGTGCTCAATAGCTTTCCTCGAGGTTGTTGTTCGCGACCACCCTCTCGCACCGCAGCTTCTATTTCGCGTTCGGCTCGATCATCTACTCCTACTCTATCGTCCATTTTCACGTCACCGTCGCCTATGGGGTCTCTCAGCATCATTTCCCAACATTCCGCGTCCTGTCGACACAGTATGGCGCGCGTCTTTGCAAACGCTCTCAAGGAGCGCGTCATATCAACTCCAATGCTCGCGTGCCAGCGAGCATATTCTTCCCTCGTTCTTTCGACGATAAGATCATACGTCTTGCGCCTAATCTCTCTCTTAGCGTCAGCTTCCAAGCACTCCGGATGTATATTTGCCACGGCGCGTCCGTGCGTCTCGATGACCTCGTCGTAAATGTCGCAGGCGATTTGGTAGTGCAAAAGCGCCGTCGTCCGATCTTCGAACGTTTCTCGAATCGCTTCGACGCGTTGCCTGCAATCTTCAAAAGACGGAACTAAAGTACGAAGCGCTTCACACGCCCTCAACTCACTCGCTGTACCCGTGAATGTCATCGATTCCGCGCAATCGGAAAGTGCGTGCAAGGTGTACCCCAAGGAATAATTTTTTGAGCGTTTTTGTAGAGCTTTCCCCCAACCTTCTTCGCTCTGTCCCATCTTCAACGCTGCCTCGCCTAAATCTCGTAGTTTCGTCGCGTTCACGCGTTTTTCGAGCTGATCGATGTACAATTCCGCGCTTCGCACGAAAGCTTCGCACTGCTCGTCGAGCTTCGAGGCGTAGGTGATCACTTGTAAATACGTCGGATCTTCATCTTTCAGCACCGTGTGCCGAGTTCGCGTGTACTTCCTCTCTTTCGCGCTGCCTCTATTACTCCCACTCGCACCTCCGCTGTTAAATAGTGACGCGAACCACGCTGAAGCCGAAAACCGCCCCCGCCTTTCCTGCTCTTCCTTCACCGCTCTCACATCCGCGTCCTCTGCCAACACGTTACAAACTTCTTTTAACTCGGCATCCAATCCGGAACTCGTAGTCGTGACAGTACTCGCGGCGACAGCCGACGCCGTAAACACGCCTTCCGTCAAAAAGCTCTCCAACATCCTCGACAGCGCAATCGTCGGCGACTCGCAGCACCGGCGCAAAAAGAGCTCCGCGTCGCCCTCTTGTTGTTGTCCTTGTTCGTCTGCCTTCTCATCGTCGCGTCGACTCGGACGACGAAACAGTTTCGGCACCACGCACCCCGGATACGCCTTTCGCAATTCGTTTCGAAACGAGAGGAAATCGTCCGGAAATTCTCTCTTCACGCGAAACAGAGATTCGTATTCCTCTTCCTCCGTTTCCTCCTCCTCTTCTCTCATAAAAGTCTTCTCCCGTTTACTGTTCTTCTCGTTCGTCTTCTTTTTCGCAGGAGTACGGTGGTTCCGGCACTTGGCGACGTAGTTTTTCGCGTTCGATTGCGTCGTGATTTGGACGAAGAATTTGGTCGCATTTTGCGTCGTCGATGATGATGATGATGTCGTCGTTTCGGGGAGTCGAGCGACCGAAACGCGATGTAAAAGAGGAGACGAATGCGCGACGCTGTTGTTGCTGTTTGTCGGTGGTGGTGGTGAGGAGGCAGGCATGTTCGTGCGCTCTTCTTCACCGTTTGCTTTTTACTACGAATGCGTGTTGAATTCTTTGAAGTTTTGGTGTTCAGTTTTCTCAATGGTATTGCGAGGACGCACATCGCTGAATATTCGTTTTACACAACATCATCACTCTACGCTCTCGCACGCGAGAACTCTGCTACACTATTACTACTACTGCTCTCTATGACTACTACTTTTCTAAAAAATACGTTTATTTATTTTACCCTACTCCTACTACTTCGCGCTCAACAAGCCGGCGAAAGCGTCCGCCGGGATGTCGACGTTGCCCATCCTGCGCATTCTCTTCTTGCCGTCTTTTTGTTTTTGCAACAGTTTTTTCTTGCGCGAGACGTCTCCGCCGTAGCACTTGGCGAGAACATTTTTGCGCATCGCGGAGACGGTTTCTCGAGCGATGATTTTACCCGAGAGCGAGGCTTGCACGGCGACTTCGAACATCTGTCTCGGTAAGGCTTCTTTGACTTTTTTGACCATTTTTTTGCCAATGTCGACGGCTTTGGAGCGGTGGCAGAGGGTGGCCATGGCGTCGACGACTTCGCCGTTGACCAGGACGTCGAGACGGCAGATATCGGCGAATTGCCAGCCGGCGAGTTCGTAATCGAAGGTTGCGTAGCCGCTGGTTCGAGATTTGAGTTCGTCGGCGAAGTCAGAGGCGACTTCGCCCAAGGGGAGTTTGTAACGGAGCATCGCGCGGAGACTGTCGATTTGCGAGTGTTCCAAGGCTTCGCCTCTTCGTTCGTTGCATAATTCGAGTATTTTGCCCGTATATTCAGTGGGAACAATTATGGTTGCCTCCACTAAACGTTCCTGGATTCTCGTATCGCGAGGTAAACCGGCGTTGGCTTCCAGACTGAGAGGGGATGTGATAACGTTGACGGATTTGATGCCTTCGATTTTTTGGTCGTCGGGATCGAGCTCATCGTTGTTGTCACCGCTATCCGCGAGAATAAGTTCTTTCGCGTTGCTTTTGTTGAACATTTTGGTCAGTTTGTACGGTACCGTCGGCGCCGTGGCGACGACGTCGGAATCAAACTCTTCTCGCAATCGGTCCGTGAATACTTCCGCGTGGAGCAATCCTAAAAATCCGCATCGAAATCCCGGACCTAACGCGGCAGAAACTTCCGGAAAGACCTCTACGGAAGCGTCGTTTAACGTCAATCGTGAAACAGATTCGCGCAATTTCTCAAAATCATCCGCCGAGGACGGGAAGATCCCTTGAAACACCATCGGTTTCGCCATTTTGAATCCAACTAAAGGCGTCACCGCTTCTCGTTTTCGTTCTTTTCGGTTGAATAACGTATCCCCAACTCTTTGCGCCTTGACATCGCGGTCGGACGTTATTACGTACCCGACGTTCCCTTTTTGAAGCGATTTTAACGACATCATCTCCGGCGCGTGCACGCCAAGCTCCAACACTTCCGCTTTCCTCCCCGACTCAAACGACTCGATGGCGTCGCCAACTTTGAGAACGCCATCGACGACTTGGACGACGCTAACCGCGCCGCGATATTTATCGAAATCGCAATCAATCAACAACGCTCGAAGAAAATTACCATCATCCGGTGAGGAATCCGCCGCCGTCGTTGCTATTGGCGGCGGCGGAATCTCATCCACAATCCTATCCAAAATCTCCCCCACGTTCTCTCCGCTCTTCGCCGAAATCCTCGACGCTTTCTCAATTCCAAAAATCATCTCCATCTGCCTCTCGCTCCCTTCCACATCCGCCAACGGCGAATCGATCTTGTTCGACGCCGCTACAATCTTCAAATCTTTCTCGAACGCTTGATAAAACGTCGCCACCGTCTGCGCTTGTACCCCTTGCGTCGCGTCCACCAACAACACGCATCCTTGACAGGCGCTCAGCGAGCGAGAGACTTCAAAGCTGAAATCCGCGTGTCCGGGAGTGTCGATTAAATTCAACAAGTACCACTTCGACGGATCTTTATACATATTCTCGCCGCTCTCTTTTCCTTCTTTCCTTCCGACCATTCTGTCTCGCGAGTGTCGATACAACAAAGCCACGCTCTGCGCTTTCACCGTTATCCCTCGTTTCCTCTCCACGGGGAGTCTGTCCAGCAGTTGAGGCACAGAACCAACACCACTCTTCCCCGTCTTGTTACTCTCGATTGCCACGCACAGTTCCATCAATCTGTCCGCCAGAGTTGATTTCCCGTGGTCTATGTGTGCGACGATGGAAAAGTTCCGGACGTTTTCGATCGGGATTTGATTGTATAAGTGTTTCGTTTTGGATTTCATCTCCGCAAAGCTCACGCGGGTTTCCGCTTCTGCGTTTGGTGTTGATGTTCCCGAAGACGACCACCATCGTCGCGAAACGAACCGAACACCACCACTGTTTCTGTCGCGAGTAGTATCTGACGGGCAAGAATAACACTCGAGGACGGGAAAACGCTTCCTCCTTTGTTGTCGAAGGAGCGACAGCCCGGAGAGGAGTGTTCGCCGTCGTCCGTGCATTAGGGGACGAGATTTAGTGGCGAGAAATGCGGCACAATTTCCCCACGCTTTCAAGGGGAAAAAGAGAGAAAGAATGACGCGTTCTTCTCGTTCTTCTTTGTCTGGAGCGACCACGAGGCGCGCAAAAAAGCGCGGAAGAGGAGACGTTGGGGAGAGAGATTCTTTGTGGGGTTTGGTCGTGAATGATAACGACGATGTTTGTTTCAAACACATTCTTCCGAGATTGAATTCGAACGATGTGAAATTCTTGTACGACGTGAATAGTGAAACGAGAAAGTTGATTAAGAGATCGTCCCGCAAGTCGGAGTTGAGAAAGAAGTTTAAAGTGAGAGAGATGTCGTCGATATCGACTTTGGAGTTTGTGTGGGAGCATATACCGTTGTACGAGGGTGACTGGACCGAACCATCTTTCTGCTGGCAAGTTGCTAAAACGAATAAACTCGAGTTGCTCAAGTGGATACGAGAGGAGAAACAGTGTGAGTGCGATGAATGGACGATTGATGCGGCCGCACGTCAAGGTAATCTGGAAATGGTAAAGTATTGCGTTGCAAATAAGTGTCCTCTCGGTTACGGAGCGTGTGAGTTTGCTGCCAGAAATGGTCATCTCGAGATGCTCAAATACTTACGCGAAGAATCCAAAGCGCCGTGGGATTCTGATACTGCCGCTTGGGCAGCTTTAAATGGTCATCTTCATATACTCGAATATCTTGTTGAGCGTAAGTATGATGAATATGACAAAGATGCGTGTATGTTGGCGGCCAAGTCCGGCCACTTAGACTGTTTGAAGTACTTGCGCGAAACAGCCAAAGCGCCTTGGAACTGTTACGCCGTATACTCCGCGCACAAGAACATCCAACCCGAATGTGTACAATACCTCCTCGACAACAACTGTCCTCTCCCACCTGGCTGGCGATACGAGCACGGAGAGTTACACGTGCCATAATCAGAATAAGAGTAATTCCAATTCGATGGTATAAAACATACGCGCGCGAAACATGTAGCAAACGCACTCTAGAAAAGAAGCTTGTAAAACTCACATAGAATTCAAATTTCCCCACACAAAAGACTTTACACGCAGAGAGAGAGAGACGCGGAGACGGAGCGCGCGAAAACCTGCTGTACGAATCATCGTTGTGCCCTCTCGCACACGATGTCGTCGTCTTTCTCATTTCCTCTCGGGAGGTCGAAACAACAACACGTTCGTCTCCTTTCGACGGTTTTATTCATCCTTCTCTTGGGATTCGTTTTAGGGGATGCATCATCATCATCATCCTCTTCATCGGTGATGATGACGACGACGACGAAGCATCAGAGAACGCAGGGACGAACAGTGCGTGTTGGGAAGTCCTCCACTTTGACGACGAACGGGAGCGAAAAGGATGATGATGATGATTATGAGGAGGAGGTGATGATGATGATGAAGCAGAGACGAACACTTCTTGGGAAGTCCACTTTGACGAACGGGAGCGAAAGGTATGATGACGATGATGACGATGATGATGATGATGACGACGATGCTGCCTCTTCTTCTTCTGCAAAAAAGAGAGAGGAGAAACAACGGGAAGCAGCACCCGAGGGATGTTTCTGGACCGGATGTTCCTGGTCCGCGACGTGTCCATCGAGCAGTCGCACGGCTACCAACGTCGTCACCGTTCGAGAAGCGGTAGAGTGCGAGTCAAGCTTTTTCGGCAAACTGATACACGGGAGAACGAAAAAACCGACGGAAAAGTTGTGTTGCGACGAGCGCGCGGCGGCGACGGCGAGGTGGGAACGCGGTGCCAAGTGGGCCGAAGACGGCAACGAGGACGCGTGTTTTAATAGATGCCCGAAGAATTCGAGGTGCAACGCGAAGCACGGATCGTGCGAGTGCGACGTTGGGTACGTGGCGAGAGATGCGCCGAAGGACGAGGACGAGGACGACGACGCCGCGGCAAGGATGCGGTGTTATCCCGTGAGAGAGGATCAGACGGAGGATTTGCCGATTGGGAGCGAGGACGTGCCGGAGATTGAAGATCCAATGTTAGAGAAGGAGAGGTTGATTGAGAAAGAAAAAGAGAGACGGGAGAAGTTAGCGTTGGCGAAGAAAAAGAAGATTGCCGAGGCGAAGAAGCTGGAGAAGATGAAACGGAACAAAGGGAAAGCGGTGATTGATGACGACGACTTCGACGACGACGATTCAGACGACGACTTTGGAGACGACGACGACATCGTCAAACAACCGACGCAAGAGATTCAGAAACAATTGAGAAGCGCGCGTCGAAAATCTAGGATGGGATCAAAAGAGAGGCAGAAGAGGAAGCAATTGAGGAAACAGAAAGAGAGTTCGAGATCTTTTTACCGATGGTTTTTCGTTTTAACGGTCCTGGCGCAAGTATTTGTCTGCGCCAGGTTGGGCGTTTTGACCAACGTCGCGATGCGAGTGTTTGGGAAAAACCCGAGGAAGTTGTTGAGATGGGGGGATTCGAACGGGAGTCAGCTGTTACCGACGCGATTAGCAAAGTCTCGCGAACGATTAGCGGCGCGCGAAAATGGCGCGGAGTACTTTTGATTTTTTCCGCACACGCGCATATAGTTTTATTAGATCTTTGTATTTTAAGTTAAGTAAATGATGATTGTAGAGGAAGAAATAATTCACACGCGCTAAGTAGGTGTTGTTAGTTTTCTTAATTCTTCTGCGGTTTTAGAACATACCCGGCGGCGGCGCACCTCCTCCGGCTTGAGGGAACAAACTTGCTAACTTTTCAAACGTCTTCATAACTTCCGGATCGTTTTGGTATTTCGTAATGTTCATCGGGTTCGCCGAGCAATCCATCACCGCCGCTTGCACTTTCGGGTTTTGAAACGCGCTCGCCAACTCTGGATCTTGCATGATTTGCGTCAACACGTCTTCAGGTTTCATGCCCATTTGCGCGAATTGCTCTTGCACCTCCGGCGAGTTAATGTCCGGCATTGCACCGCCACCCATGCCGCCCATACCAGCACCTGGCATCGCACCGCTCGATTTCATAGATTTCATGATACCTTTAAGTTGATCCTTGTATTGCGGGTTGTTCAAGAGCATCTCGAACGTTTCTGAGTTGCGCATGAACTCCGGGAGGTACGGGTACATCAACTTTTGCATTTCCGGATTGCGAATCATGTTTTTCATGTACTCTAAAGACGCTTCGTCGTCTTCCTCGTCCGGCATATCGGCGGCGTCTTGGAATGGACTGCTGCTACTCGAGGACGTGCTAGCTTCCGTTTCCACGGTGTCTTCGAAAAACGATTTCTTCGGCGCCTCTTGCGTCGAAGACGAAGACGAAGAAGAAGACTCACCGACCCAGGTCAACTCCGGCTCTTCTGCTTTCTCTTCTTCAATATCAGATACCGTATCCACAGTCTTCGTCGCCGAACCTCTCTTGGAAGAAGACGGCGTCGAAGCGGCGCTAGAACTAGAACTCGGCGGCGGCGGCGTCACCGGCGTCGCCGTCGTATCCGTATACCTTTGCGTCGTCGCCGCCGGTTTTGGCGGTGGCGGTGGTTGTTGCATTCCCGGAAATGGCGGGAATGCGTCCCCACTACCCGGCATCCCCGGCATCCCCCCCGGCATCCCCGGCATCCCTCCCGGCATCCCCCCCGGCATCCCGCCCGCTTGACTCGTAAACTGCTTCATCATCTGTTGCATCATCATCGACTGCATGTCTTGCTTCTTCCCGGCTAAAAATTTCGGGACAATCACCGCCAACGCGACGCCTAACCCGACGTACAAGAACGGTGGGATGGATCCTTTCTCTTTCACCGGAGGTGGCGGCGCGTAGTATTGCCGCTGCGGTACCACCTGCTGCACCGCCGCCGTCTGATTCGCATCCCCTGGCGCGAACTCCGACGCAACGGGTGGTAAAGAAGACGATTGTTGTTGTTGCTGATATTGAACCGGAACTGGTTGGTACTGCGGTGGTGCCGGTGGCATCGGCGGGTAATACTGTTGCTGCTCTCCTCCTCCTCCTCCCGTCGTTTGCTGCGGAATACTCATCGCTGGATTCGATGATGATGATGATTGTTCGATCGTTTCTTTCTTTTTTCCCCACCCCGCTTTGACAATCGTCGCCAATCTTCGCCCGTTGTTGTTACCGCACTTGCCGGAAGAGGTGAAACAGTTTCGCCTCTGAAACACTCTCCTCGCGTCGTTATTAGTATTCGTGCGCCTACTGTGCGCGCCGTGTCCAGTGGCACTCGCACTGCTCGCACACATCATCATCATATTCCTTTTTGAGCGAGAAAGGATTGAAGCAAGAAGTGAGGCAAGTTTCTCGCAAAAAAAAATTTCTTCTTCTTTTTTCGAGCAAAAGGGATCGAAGCAAGACATATTTTCTTACTTTTTTTTTTCCTCCTCTCTGATCACACATCACATGCGCATTATTCTTCAAAGTCTCGTATACTAATACTAATAACATATGGGGCGAAGAAAGAATCCACATCCGAAACGCGCGGTGAACGCGAGGACGGTTTTGAAGGTGCCGGCGAGTATGGATGCGAGAGATAAAGAAGAAGAAGAGAAAGAAGAAGAACCGGTTTTGTGTTTGAGGATTCCTGACGAGGACGATGATCTCGAGGCGAGTCAACAGATGCGAAAAGAAGAAACGACTTTTATTAAGAAAGGAACGAAGAGGAAGAGAGGGCAACACGAGTGCCATGTTTGCGAGAAGCGTTTTACTCAAGCTGGTAAATTGAAAGAGCACATGCGTATTCACACGAACGAGAAACCGTACGAGTGTGATGTGTGCGATAAAGCTTTTCGTACATCTGGTCATTTGAAAAGGCACAAGCGTATTCACACGAACGAGAGGCCGTACGAGTGCCATGTTTGCGAGAAGAGGTATCGTCAACGTCATAGTTTAAAATACCACATGCGTACTCAACATTAGCTCTCTCATAGTCCTTAGCGCATAAATACATACCCGTACAAAAGTACCTTCACGCCAGCACTTTCCCTTTCTGAGTCTTGCGCGCCCCGCGAAGCAAGAAATGAAGCAACCAATTTTTCCTTCTTTTTTCCTTCTTTTTTGTCTGTCCTTTTGTGTCACATTTGTGTGCTCCTCCTCATTCATCTCTCTCTCAGACAAAACACAAACACACGACTACTTCTTTTACGCGCATCTTTCATCACAGACGAGGAGGCGTTCGTTGTTGTTGTCGTCGCGGGCAAACTTTCTCATCCTCTCTCTTATTCTCTCTCTGATCTCTCGCGTCGTCGCGAAAGAACTCATCAATCCCGAAAAAAGGAGGAGAGTTCTTTCTCATCGAAGAAGACAAAGACAAAGACAAAAGACGAGAGAGAATACTACGATTCGATCATAAAACGATGATGATGATCCGAAACCGAAAGTTTTCCATCGTAGACGCGGTCTCGCACCCGTTCAAAACGATCGCGGCGAAGAGGAAGCAAAAACGAGCGACGTTTTTTGAGAATTTGGAAAATTACGACGAAGAACGCATCAACCAAAGGGCGGTTTTGTTGGAGAAGTTACGAAAGAGGTACGAGGAAAGGAAGGATTTGAAGAAGACGACGAGGAACGGGAGCAGTAATAGTAAGACTGAGGGGAGGACAGATAATGACGCGGGAGAGAAGAAGAGTAACAACACGGCCCCGGCGTCTCCGAATAAAACAAAGAAGAAGATGGAAAGGCCTTTAATCCAAGAGCACGACGTTCCGAAGCTTTCGCCGGACGCGCTGGCCGCGGTGGTGGAAGATTTGAGACACGGAAGAGATAAATTTTCCATGACGGACGCGATGAGTATTATAAGCGGCGCGACTGTGTTATTTTCTCGAGAACCGAACGTGTGCAGAGTGTATTCGCACGAAGACGAGGACGGGTTCGTGATTATCGTCGGCGATATCCACGGACAGTTGGAGGATGTGTTGCACTTGTTGACGGTGTGCGGGATGCCATCGGAGAAGAATATATACGTTTTTAACGGTGATTTAGTCGATCGCGGAGGAAACGGGTGCGAGGTTGTGCTTTTGATTTTAGCCATGAAGTTGCAACATCCAGAGTTTGTGCACGTGAACAGAGGGAACCACGAGGACCCACACATTAACATTTTCGGCGGCTTCGAGGAGGAGTGTTTGAAAAAATACGACCACGGCGTGTTTCAAGCGTTTCACGAGTGTTTTAGGTGGTTTCCGATATGCACGATCGTAAACGACCGCGCGTTTGTCTGTCACGGAGGACCGCCGATGGAAGCGGATGGCTCTTTAGTTTCCGTGAAGCGGTTGGAGCAAATCCAGAAAGGACCGAGTTTTTTCGAATCGAAGAGCGCGAGACGGTTGGCGATGAAAAAGCAGAAGAAAGTGACAAGGAAAATGATGATGCTGAAGAAGAAGAGAGATGAACGCGTAAAACAAGCGAATGTACCGGGTAATAATAATAGTAATAACGCGGGACGAAAGAAAGAGGACCCCGAAGAAGAAGAAGAAGAAGAAGAAGACGATGCTGATGATGACGACGACGACGACGACGACGATGAACTGAGCGACGACGAATACGATTTAAAAACCGAACGAGAATTTCTAATCTGTAAATCTATGATCTGGTCGGACCCACACCCAAACGATGATTTCGTTGGCGTGGAAAATTCCACACGAGGTGCCGGCGGTTTATTCGGCGCGAACGTTACGCACGAATTCCTTAAAGAGAACAAGTTATCCTGCCTTGTGCGTTCGCACCAGTGCGTCGCGAGCGGCATCGAGACGTGTCACGACGGTCGACTGTTTACGGTATTTTCGGCGAGTAACTATTGCGGGAAATCCGGGAACAGAGGCGCTATACTCCGTTTACAACGAAACGATAAGCTCCCGCAACCGAAATACGCCATGACGTGGAAAAACGAGGATTGCGTAAACGTCGACTTGCGGCACAAAGTATCGTTTCATCGTAAAAAAGGAGACAAGAAACGCGCTTTGCAAATGGCCGCGATGCAAGCGAGCGAGTACATCATCGAGTACAAGAGAGAATTGTTTGACCACTGGTCGAGCATAGACATTAAAGGGAAAGGTAGAATAACTCGCGAACAGTGGGCGGATGGTTTACAAACGGTGTTGAAGCTCCGCTCGCAGTGGAAAAAAATGTTCCCGATGTTAGTTAGCGCGAACGAAGTCATGACCGGAGGCTTGTTTTCCATGAAACCAAGAAAAAAGACGCAATCAATGGACGCTCTTGAAAAAGCGTCTTCCTCGTCGTTTAAGAAAGTATACGTGAAATTCCCGGAATTCTTGGCGCGATACACGCCGAGGCTGAAATCTGGCTGCCGAGAGTGGCAAGAAGAAGTTTTGGACGAACTTCGACAAGCGCTGATCACTGAGGCGAAAAATTTATCCTCCGCGTTCGAAAAAATGGACGTGGACGGTTCCGGTTCCATCGACTCGAAAGAGTTCACGAAAGCCATACGAAACATTCCAAATTTAGACGTGCTTTCCAACGCGCAAATTCTCTCCGTGTTCAACGCGTTCGACGTAGACGATTCCGGGACGCTCGATTTAGGCGAATTTAGTTCCATGTTTGAAGATTTCGTCAGCGAAGAGGCGGAAAACGAATTTTTACCAGATGTTTCTTCGCCTGGATCGCCGAGCACGAGAGCACGAAACGACGAGGTTTCCGTGTTGTGGAAAGATCGATCGTCGAAAGGAAGAGGGCAAATCGCGAAAATGATTTCTTTGAGTCGTTCGTTCAATCGCGTTTTATCTCTCAAGGAGAAGGAAGAGCGAGGGAGCGCGACCGAGGAAGAGTTACAATCGATCGCGTCTTTGAAGAAAATACTCTCCGGAGGAGGCGGCAAAGGAGGACGAGGAGAACAAGAAGGAGACAACGGCGACGACGAAGAGGAGGTTAAAATAAGCGACGTATGGAACGACGACATCGAACAAGCGATTTCAAAATTATTCACGGGATACAAAAAAGAGTTGCATCACGTGTGGCACACGATCATCGCCGCCGCTGGAGGCGAGCGAAAGAAAGAAACGCACCACCAATCCATATCTAACGCACACTTTGTGGATCTCATGTTATCCTTAGACGAGGTGATCAACGGCGATCTCAACGTGCTCACCGAGTCGAGCGCGAAACGGTTAGCGGAGCACATGGACACGAACAAAGATGGCACCATCGATTACGACGAGTTTATACGCGCGACTGAACCCGATGTCGAACAACTGAACAGATATTTGGCGTTTGACATTGATTTGTTCGAATCTCAAAGGAAAGCTGGCGTGATGTGATACAATTTCTTTATTCTCGTACCTTCGCACGTACGCGCGTCCTCCTCTCTTTCCTTTTGTTTCCTTTCCTCAACCGAAGGGGGAAAAAGGAGGAATTTTTTAATTTTTCCTCACTCTTTTTACCTGAGCGCACATCGTCCGCGCATCACCAGAGAGCGCAAACGCATCGCGAAAGCCGCGAGACGGGCAGACAGAGAAAGAGAGACGACAAAAAAGCGGATATCGAAGAAGAAGAGAAGGTTCTGTGGGTTATAGTCTTTACTACGCGCGACGGAGAGAGATTTATTAATTGTGGTGTCGAAAGACATTTATTCTGACTGTGCACAGGTATCTTATCTATATATGAAATTCAATGTGCGCGGATGTATCTGCGCCTCGCTCGTTTTGGCGTGCTTCCTCCTGGGTTTGCTCGATGGCGCGCGCTCGGAGACGGTCACCCCGACGTGGTATTCCATCTCTCACAACGGGGGCGCGCGTTCGTGGCGATCGGTCGCGGTTCATAAAAACGGAGTCGTCATGGCCGCAGTGGTGAAAAACGGAGGGTTGTGGATTTCTAAAAATGGGGGCGAACGGTGGACACTCTCGGAAGGCGCGCCGACGGACGCGGACTGGTTCGGCGTTTCCATCGCGGACGACGATCCGAATTATATGATTGCATGCGTTATTCGCTCACATTTGTATCGCACGACAGATGGCGGCGCCACGTGGACGACGTTTACGAATGAAGCGGTAATGTTGGAAAGTACCGGAGCGTGGCCCAGTTGGAAGGGTACGGCTCTCTCCGCGAACGCGAAGTATCAACTGGTGAACTCTTTCAGTGGACACATGTTTAAATCGAGCGATTTTGGAGCGACATGGAGTCGAGCGCAACTTGGCACTGCAACTGGTAGATTGCAAGATACGGATGGGAATATTATCGGCGATTACACCGGCGGGGACATCGGGGCGAAAAATTACTACAGCTGCGATATGTCCGCCGACGGAAGATATCAAACCGCCGTGGTATCCAATGGTTTAATTTATGTATCGAATGATTACGGCGAGACATTTCTTCCTCCGTTTTATGACGGAACTGCGGGACAGAACCCGGTTGGGAATAAAGTTGATTCATGGCAAACTGTGAAAATGAGCGAGGATGGGAAATACCAGTTAGCTTGCGTTTATTTGACCGGACATCTGACGCTATCAACAGATTACGGAGTCAGCTGGAAAAAAGTGGCCGAGGATGAGTGCCTCGATGCATCAACGTGTATTGATAGTTTGAATTATCAATACGTCGCTGTTTCAGAGGATGGAAGCGCGATGATGGCCGCGGTAACTAACGGGTATTTACTACGCTCGACGGATTACGGGGCCACTTGGGCATATTTGACAGATCAAGGTAGAGGAACGTGGACGAGCATTGGCATGTCAAACGATGGTAAAAACGTTCTCGCGTCGTGGTCGACATCTTATTTATATATTGGACAGTACAAGTGCGTCTCGGGTACCTATGGAACTTTTCCAGATTGTAAAACCTGTCCGAAAGGAACGTGTTCGCTCGGCGGGGACGACACTGGCTCGAGTAGTTGTTTGGCTACTCTATGCTACACTCTCGACACCACTTCAAAGGGTGATATTTTAATACGCGACGTGATAACCATGACATTGACGTTGCCAGAAGCACTTCCGGCGGGTAACGAGCTTCGCTTTGAGTTGTATTCTGGCGGTGGCGGTGGTGGCGGTGATCTTGAAGAGGGTACGATCTTTATCCACGCCGCGGATGATACCGGCTCGGAGTTGATAACTGACTCCTTGGCGAACAACGTTCTTACATTCCTTCCGGGCGAAACGACCAAGCCGTTCAAGATTACACAAACAAGTAATGTCGCGACGGGCTTGTACGTTGTATTTGAAAACACTGTCGTTGGTGGCGCATATAATCTTCCCAATCGCTACGCGATTTATTCTCCAAAAACAATAAGAGCGAGGAAGAAGAAAATATATACCCCTATTATCAACAGCGGGAAAAGTCTAGACTACTTGGAGCGGTACAATTTTACTACTCGGCTCGAGGTGTTACCGTCGCAGTACTTGCTCGATAGTGGAGAAAGTTTCGCATTGAGTGTCACTTCAAGCGCTCTTATCTTTCGAACGAGTACCGGAGAACCGGAGCTTACGTTGGATTCAGCGTCGCTGGAAACATCTTTGATCATTTATGGTGTAGAGATTGGCACTCAAAGTATTAAAATCGTGGTACCCCAAGGAGGAAAATGGGTGGAAGAATACGAGCCTGCCGAGGATAGAGTCGACGTGGAGGTTATCTGCGGTGTAGGTTCAGTTCCAGAGCTCGAAAACACATACACTGGAAAGCAAACAAAAAAATGCATCGCCTGTCCGACTGGCACGGTTTCGTTTTCTGGGGCTGAATCTTTATTGGACTGCGTTTGCCCCTTGAATACTGTCGATATTAGGTTGTCTGGATTTCTATCCGACACTTACACCGTGCCCGTTGATGTCTATCCCTGTCTATCGGCATCGTTATATTGTGAAAAACGTGTTTTTGACGTAGAATTGGGCGAGTATCAACAATGCGTCGATTTCGTTGGAGGTAAACCCGTAGGAATATCGAAAAATTACTATCGCTACGAATTCAATACTTGGCAACTCGTCATTCCCGGTCAGGAAACAGCGACACTCACTCTTACAGACGAACACTTGACGAAACTGAAGCCTGTTGTTGCAGTTTTGAATTGCAAAGGTGTAACCTGCGAATATAACGCGACGGGATTGGATTCGACGGGTTGTTTAAGCGGGAGCATCGGACCAATGTGTTCCGTTTGTGAAGACGACTATTTTTGGCATCAAGATGACGAAATGTGCACGAAATGCTCAAGTAATCCGGACGGTTATTTTTCGGCTGAATTTCTCGGGATGACTTTTGCTACAACTGCGTTTATTCTTGGCATGGCGTTTCTGATTGTTCCCATTCGAGACAGGTTGGACGAGATAGAGATTTTTCGTAACCGAGTTCGTCAAGAATTCCGCACGCGGTTCGGTTTGTTCAAAAGCGAAGTGGCTACGGGTAAAAAGGAATTACAGTTTTTGACTGAAGGTACCACTCTTAAGGAGAGACTTTCGTATGCACCTCACATGCCAAATAATATGCGTTTTCGCGTTGGTCAGAAGATATATAATTTCCTCAACGACTTCTCGCCAAAAATGAAGCTTCTCGTTGGGTTTGTTCAAATAATAGTTCTTTGGCCCGAGTCTCTGTATTTTGTTGAGTGGCCAAAAAGTTTGAACAACTTTGTAACTGCGATGAAGATATTCTCTTTGAACTTTGAAGTCCTGCCGATTGATTGCGTCGTGCAAAGAGATTATTACGCAAACTTCTTCGCCGCAACGTTAAGTCCTGTGGTTACGTGTCTTTTCATCATGATTTCTTTCGGCATCGCGTCTCTTTATCTCTCCATACGAGATAAGAATAACGAAAGATCTCGTCGTTATATTGGCTACGGCGTGAAAGTTTGCATATTATTTCTCTTTATTATTTATCCATCGGTTTCTGGCATGATTTTGCAGTACTTTCCGTGCAGAGATATCGGTAGTGGCGTGAATTTTTTGCGCTTTAGTATTGAAACTTCTTGCGATACTTCAAAATACGATGATTTTGCTGGGATAGTTTACTTTATGCTCACCGTTTACGTTATCGGTATTCCAGTTTTATTTCTCTCGATGATGCCCACGGCTTCGTACTCGAAACATTTCCGCTTTCTTTTAAAAGATTACAAGCCGGAGTTCTGGTACTTTGAAATCATCGATATGATGAGAAAGCTGTTTTTAGGGGCCGTGATTATCTTTGTCGGCGATGAGGAGAGTTCTTTGCAGCTCTACGTGGTTGTTTTTAGCTCGATGCTATTCGCGTTAATCTTGGGACTGTTCAAACCTTTCATCCGTGAGGACGATAACGTCCTGTCTCAAGTCATAAACATGGAGTTGGGCTTTATCGCGCTCGTTGCAATTGCAATCAACGATGGAGAAGATTCTCTCGGCTCAAAATCTATCGTCGATGGTTTGATTCTCTTCGCGGTCGTGACAGTATGTGCCACATGTATCGGCTCGGCTTTCTATATATTTTTCTCAAGGGGCTCGAACAGGGCAGATTTTTCAAAGTACGATGAAGACATGTCGGGTGATTTGGACCGGGACGAATTAAAGATGCTTTTGCGCGACTTGAATAAGATCGACAGCGACGACGTTTGCGACGAAATTTTCGCCAAGTTTGATAAAGAGCACGTCGATTCTCTCGATTTTGACGAGTTTATCGAAGCCGGAGTATTTTTGCATGCGTTACCGACGCAAAAGTCTCTATTAGGGAGGACTTTATCCTCTCGAGCCGAAAAGGAAGTGCAGCCGTCGAAGAACACAGACACGTTTATGCGCGGGTTGTCGAGAAAGTTCACGATGAAAGGCACGGGTTCGTTCAAGATTTAATAATGTACGTTATATTTTGTATTTTGGGCTATAATAATCTTTTCCGTCGTGTTGTAGTTCTGTTTGTGTCGTATTCTTTTCTATATTTATACCGCGCCAACCGCCGCATCTCCCTCCGCGTAACCAATCAACCCCAAGTAATCCTCCTTAATCGTGGCTATGCAGAAAATATCGTTCGCGTCTATTCTCATCCCGACAATCTTCACCCTCACTTCACAATCTACCCCAATCGTAATCTGCCCGTCGTCCGACTTGTAACAATTCTCATCCGTCACGTATTTCACGTCGTCCGGGACCAACGAATTACTCACGAACAACTGCAACGGCCCGGCTTCCGCGAAGAAACCAAACTTATTCACTTGCGTCACGACCGCGTCCAACACTTCGTTCTTAAATGGCCGGTACGCGACGCAGTCGTATTCCACCGCGAACTTTGCTCGAGCCGTGCCGTCGTCGGTGATGATCCCTTCCGAAACGTTCTCGATGTGCGTGATGCAGACGATAAATCCGTACCGTCCCGAACACGTGCCTTCCATCTGTTGTTGTTGTTTGACAAAAGGAGAGATACAGAGAGAGAGAGAAAGGGTGTGGCAGCGCGTCAGCGAAGATAGAATGATGATGTCACGAGATAAACAAATCGAACGAGAGAGAGGCGAAAGTCACAAAAAATGTCCATCCAGCAAGTGTCCAAAAACTCATCCAACTCTCTCTCTGAGAAGCGCTTTTAAAACAAATCTCTCGTTTCCACGATCACCCCCGGATGCGATCGAGCGATTCAATACATAAACAGTCTCACCTCTAACTTAATCTTCTCCATGATCACGTCTTTCATTCTCGCGCCGAAATGTCTCGGTTCCAGAACGACGTTCTTTTCTCGTCGCACGTGGAAAAACATCCGATCGCTCCAATTCTCCCCCCCGACTAATGTCCCTTTGGACTTCTCTCTCTCTCTCTCTCTCCTCGATGAACCCTTCCGAAAGAACACCGCCGATGTGCGCTCTCTGTCTGACGCTCTTTCCGATGCGTGCGGTGCTTTTTTTGACGCGCTCTCTCTCTCTGAGTCACCGCGACAGGAAAAGAAAGAGTGAGACTTCAAAGAGTAAAAGAAGTGACGAATTTCCAACTCGCTCGCTTCCCCAAAAGTAAAGAAGAGATATGAGAAGTCCGAGATTCTCAAACAAAGAGAACTGGCAAAAACTCTCGCTCGCGTCGACGTTTTTGATTGGAGTCTCAGCCGTCGTGTTTTCGACGTCTCGTCGAGAGAGGGAGTGGAGGCACGACCTGTTGAAAGCGGACGTCTTGAGGAAAGAATCGAACGATGATGATGCGAACACCAACATCCGCGCGATGAGAGGAATACTTTCATCGAAGAATAAAGAGGACGACGACGAGTTGAACGCGAAAAGGAGGAGAGCAGAGGTCGAGCGACTCGTGAGAGAGGCACTGGAGAGGAAAAGAGAGAGTGGTAAGGTGAAGGTTTTAGAGTAATAAGAGTAGTATAGTACCGTAGAATAGAAAGTCTTGTTGAAGTGTAAAAATACAGATGTGTGCGAGTTGTCGTCGTCGTTTCCGTCGGGACTCGCTTGGTCGATGTTCTCTCATCGAAGCGGCACTCGGGCTTCCTCGTGAAAGTTTTCCTTCTTTGCCAACGGGTTGGTTAAATAACCACCGGATCGGTACGAACGCAAATAGTCGATGGTGATGCCGTCCATCTTCGCCGGGGTCATCCCTAACTCTTTAAATCCTAACTCGTTTGGTTTCTTCACGTAATCCGCGTCTTGAGCGTCGACGAAGGACCTGGTCAACCCTTTCGGCGTCGGCAACGGGAACGGGACTCGGTTTAACAAGAACTCGTGCGGCGCGGAGAGGAGTTTGTAGACGAACTTCGGGATGTACGCGACTCGGGCGGAGCGGAATCTGCCAGCGTCCACGGTTAACTTTGCCAACTCTTCCATCGTGAACGTCTTTTCGCCGGCTAAGACGTACTCTTTACCTACCGTCTCTTCGTCGTACGGCATTTGGCTGATGGCAATGGCCACGTCGTCCACCGAGACCGGTTGGTGTTTCGATTCCCCTAATCCCGTCAACGGAACGAACGGAAACTTACTCGCGTGTTCCGCGAACACGTTCAAAAATCTATCCTCCACGCCGATCAATTTCGCCGGTTTCACGATGGTCGCCCTCGGGAAAATCCTCCTCACCTCCTCGTCCCCTTCCGCTTTCGTGCGATAATACTTCGATTTCGCGTTCACGTCCGCCCCTAGCGCGGACACGTGAATCAATCTCTTCACCGAGGAACTCTCCTTGCACGCCTCCGCCAATCGTCTCGGAAAGTCTCGATGCACGTCCTCGAACGAAAAATTCCTCGTCTCCCACTCTCTCCCGACCATATTAATCACCACGTTCGCGCGTTCCACCGCGTATTTAATCGCCTCGTCGTCTCTCATCGAGTAATCGAATTGTACAATTTGTCCTAAATCTCCCATTGGTTTTAAATGTTGTCGATGGTTCTCCGAACATCTCGTCGGTACGAGCACTCGACTGCCGTTTTTCGCCAAGTGATTCACCACGTACCGGCCTAAAAACCCAGTCGAACCGAACACGGCCGCGGTGATTCCGGAATACGACGATCTGCCACCGGTGCCTTTTTTCTCGAAATCGACCGGTAACTCCTTTTCGAAGTGGTGCTGTAAAGAAGAACTCGACGAAGAAGCGGACTCGTTCTTCGCCGGAGACGAATAGAAACGACAAGAATGACTTTTCGTGAGCGTTGGGGAAGACGCAGACGCTTCAAAATCGCGCATCATTTTCATCATCATCATCGTCTTCTTCTTCTCGTTATTGCGTAACAAAAATATCCCCGCTGCTCTCTTCGAAGAATAAGAACAAGACATGATGCGCGATGCTTTTGATCCCGCGTCTCTCTCTCTCTCTTTCTCTCTCTCTCTTTGACCTTCTCTTGCGTATAAAAGTGAGGAGATCGGACAGACTTAAACCCTATTAACACACAAAACCCTAAAACCCTTGTGTCCCAATTCTCGGCGGAAAAACCTCCTCAATAGTTTGCTCTTTCATCAGCAAGCAGACGATCTGCGCATTCTTTTGGACGCATCATCGGAGGAGGAAGAGGAGACGCGCATCACCATCTGTTATTCTTGTTGTTCTTGTTATTTGTTGTACATTTTGAGTGCATTGTGTTCGGGAAAACCTCTTTCTCATCATCATTTTCATCACCAGCGCTTCTTCCTTTGCGTTAACTGTGGTGGTGTGAAAGAGATTCAATAATCATGTCCACGCCGACGAGAACGCGAGGGGAACAAGCGAACGAAACGAACGGCGGTAACGTTGGTAACAGCAGCAATACGAATTCCCCTTCCCAGCAGCAAAATCAATCGTTATCCCCGTCGATTGTGTACCCGACAAAATTCACCTGGCACTACGAAGGGAAAGTCGTGCACTTGTGCGGGTCGTTTACGAATTGGCTGGAAACCGTACCGATGGCGCCTGAAATCGTGCCGCCGAACGGGAACCAAGTCTTCTCCGTGGTGTGCAACTTACCGTCCGGGTACCATCAGTATAAGTTTATCGTGGACGGGGAGTGGAGGCACGACGAGAATCAAGCGTTTATACAGGACCCGCTCGGGAACGTGAATAATTGGTTGTTCGTGAAGAAGCCGTCGGCGACGAGCGGCGGGGGCGGGAGTTCGGTGGTTTCCAGTCCGAGCAATGGTGGTGGAATTGGGAGTCCGGGGATGAGTAGCGCGGAGAATGTGAGCATGCACAGCGCACAAACCGGTGGTGGTGGTGGTGGTGGTGGTGGTAGTGGGTATAATCAACAGATGATGATGACGCAACAACAGCAAAACTATCAGCAAGGCACGGCGCCGCTGGAAGTGCCGGGGATGATGTCGCCAGGAGGAGGATCGTCCGGTATGAACGAGGCCGGCATTATTGGTGGCGGACAGCAAGCGCAAGTGATGCACCATCAGCATCAACAGGATCGCCCGCAAGCGCAGTGGTTAAGTCACGATGATTCGCAATCGGACAGCTTGAACGCGGCGGCGCTGGAGCAACAACGGAGAATACAACAACAACGACAGCACCAAGGTGGAGGAAGCGATCAGCACTTAGTCGGGGAGATTTCTCCAGAACGTGCGTCGCAAAGGCACCATCACGCGATGCGGGACGAGGCGAATGCGGCGGCGGCGGCGAATGTCATAGACGCCGGCATGGATTGGGTATCCGGAGGGATCAACGGGTTGCAGATTAAACGAGACGGCGACGGGAGACGGAAGTCTATAAACGTAGCCAGAGACGGTGGACCCATAGCGGCGGCGGCGGCGGCGGCGGCGGTGGCTTCGACTCGACCCCCAATGCAACCGAGCACGAATAATAACGACTACGTCGAGCAGCAAGGTGGAGCAAATCCGGACGATTACGCCTCGGACGCGTCTCGCGCGAGAGTCTTGGAGTTTTTGCAAAGACATACTGCGTATGAATTGATACCAGAGTCGAATAAAGTAGTCGTGTTTGATATCAATTTACCAGTCAGGCAAGCGTTTCACGCGTTCTACGAGCAACAGATAGCCGCGGCGCCGCTTTGGAATCCGGCAAAAGGGGATTTCGCCGGGATGATTTCCGCCGGCGAGTTTATAGATTTGTTGCGAGTGCTCTCGGAGGCGTTCAAAGACGTGAAGCAAGTTACGGAAGAAGATTTAGATAGGTTTACCGTCGCGAAAGCGCGGGAAGAATGCGGCGCGAGCGTGGAGAATTCGAGTTTACTTTCGGTTCGACCGGAAGATTCGTTACACCTGGTCGCTTTGGTTTTGTTAAAGAACAACATGTACTCCGTCCCGGTTGTTTCGTACGGCGGCGGCGGCGGCCAGCAAAGCGGCGGCAGCCAGAGCAAGAAGTCATCGGGTAGTAGCGGTGGTGGTGGTGGCGATGGTGGTGGGGGTGATACTAGTGATAACAAAGATAGCAATAACAACAACAAAATGGGAAGTAGGAATCGGAACGCCGCGCAGCTTCTTCACGTGACCAATCTCGCGGAGATTTTCGCGTGTTTGCACAGACACTTTAGAGGCGTACCTTCCTCCTTGCCGCTCTTTTCGCAGCCGCTTGGTGCTTTACCCATTGGCACGTGGACGAAAGAGTTTGGCGGAAGACGGTCGCCGAGCGATTCCTTACTTCGGAGGACAAACTCGTTCGGTCAAGCGGACGCGGTAGAAGCGGCGTCGGATGAACAGTTCTTCGCTAATCTTCCGGAAGAGTTGCAAAGACTAGCGCCTTTGAGGTGTGTCTATCCTCAGACAACATTGGCGGAAGCGTTTACGATGATGAATGGTGTCTCGTGCTTACCAGTCGTGGACGACAGCGGGAGAGGTGGTTTGATTGACGTCTACGCGAGAAGTGACATTGTGAAATTAGCCTCGAACAACGCGTATTTGAACGTAAACATGGACGAATTTACGATAGCTAGAGCGTTGCAAAACTCGAGAATGGCTTCGGGCGGCGGTGGGTACGCACCATCGTCGTTGTTAGGCGGTGGTGGTAACGATGCCTCCATGGACGGATCATCAATGAACACGATGCCGAGCAATGTTTTAAATAACAAACCTCCGAGTCCGAAATTCAACGCCAGCGGTATGAGCGACAGCCCATTTCATTCCGGTGGAGGGTCGCCTTCGAAAGGTAATAATAATATCAGCACGTACGCCGGCGGATTTTCAACCTGTACGCGTTCGGATACCTTGCGAGCGGCGGTCGAGGCATTAGGATTACCAGGCGTGAAACGTCTAGTCGTAGTGGATGAAAAAACGGGAGCGTTGGAAGGTATCATCGCGTTATCAGACGTCATGCGCTTTTTGTTGAGATAGAGAGAGAAGAGAGAGATGTTTAATCGCTACAAAAATACAAACTTTCTAACATATATTCCAACTCGTTCCTCAAACTAAAAAGGTCAATACAACAACACTTCTGCGAATATCAGCACCATAGCCGCAAAATATGCGACAACAACTTTGTAAGATGGGAGCTTTCTAAATCCTTCATTCACGTCAAAATTAACGTTCGGCTCGCTTCCTACAGGCACCGAAGACGTGATGTATGGACCTCGTAAATTGTTCAACTCGTCTGGCGCAACGCAACCGCCGTACCCGTCGCAAACTTTCGCAAAGACGCCGTCGGTTGTCGAAGGAACGCTGGAGCACGGGTACCCTTTCTCGGGTTTAATGGAATAATCGTATGGCCCGTTACACGACGAGGCGGAACCGTAGCACCTGAACGCAGTTGTCGAGCATACGCTTTCCGGAAACGAAACTTTTTCAGTCACGCAAAATCCGCCATGGGAGGTCGAATCGATTTGTTGGCACCAAAAATGTTGGTTTCGGCACTCATTTTTGTAGCAACTCCCAATATCGTTCGGATGCGTACCATGGTGGCACTTTGTACCGTATGGTTTCCAACCGTCCGCGACGCACGACTTGGAAGCGCCGTCGCATGTTTCTTGGACGTCGCACGTGGACACCGCGTCTCGACATACTGAACCGCTCGATTTTATAACGCAAGAACTATCGCAACATCCGTCGTGATAGCTGGAACACATTTTACCGGGGTTGAGCATACAAGTCGCCGCGTTGCAACACGTGTTTTCACTTCCATACACATCCGCGTCGGAACAGTCATTACCAAAGCAATCGCACTCCTCGCCTTCCTCGACGATACCGTTCCCGCACACCGCTTCGCTGCCTTGCGCCAAACACCCGTATGCGAAATACGAGGCGCTATATTTGGCCACCGTACACGTGCTCCATTCCGTTTCGAGTTCGTAGCCAGCTTTTGCAGCCATGATTAAACCGGTATCAGGACAATCGTCATCATCGCCGTCGTGCAAAAATCCGAGATTGTGTCCGATTTCGTGCGCAACCGTCGCGGCGGAGTATCGCAAAGAATTCGCAGGGTTCACCTCGTTCACGTTTACCCCATATCCTTTGCACGCGCCACCTGTATACGCTAACCCGATGGTTCCACCATCAAAATTATGCCCGGATAGCACTGAAAGCACGTCGGCATCAGCCAACGTGGAGATTCCAGAAGAATATTTCCAATAATCTGCTTTCTCGAGTAAGTCGTCGCTATGTACCTCATCAGTCGCGCACGCGGGGCATTTTATCGACACGCCTTTTTGAACTGTACCCCACGGATCTGTAGCACCTTTATCCGTATATCCGATTACTTTGAGTACGATTTCAATGTCCGGGTAAAACGCATTTTCATACAACGCAGAGACGTAATTCATAATCGAGATGGTTTCCATCACGCAATCGAACGCCGTATTGTACTTCGACACTCGCGTTTCGTCATTGTGCGCGTACACCTCGATAACTCGAGTGTTTGCGTAATCAATCGCTTGCAACTTTCGTCGTTTTTTGTTATCGTCGTCGTTTGCTTCTTCTTCTTCGTCTCCTTTTGAAGGCATAAATTTAATCCGGTCTCTTTGTGTGCCAATCAAGTGCTCGGCGACTTCGTCCGCGGCGTTAAACGCGATAAAATCCACGCTTTCCAAACTCTCATCCTCATCCTCATTTTCAGCGCTCTCTTCTTCCCCTTCGTTCTCATCTAAAGCGTTGCTCAAAATCTTCCTTCTCTTCTTTCTTCTCTTCCTCTCTCTCTTCGCTTCCTCCACCTCCTCCTGAAAACTCTCGTGCGGCATCATTAAACTCAAACTCATATTCTTCGCGAGCAGCGCGACGTGCGCGAACCCCTCCTTGGCGCACACATTCGCCGACACTCGAGAAGGACGAGCATTCGCGGCAGACCCACCACCCTCGTCTCCTCCTCCCGATTTCACGAAGCCTTTATACTGGCACTTAGTCGCCGCTCTTTTCGCCAACTCTCGAGTCTCTTCGTCTTCCTCGAGCGTCTTTCCGTCGAATCGAAGCACTTGAAAATTTTCGCGCAACAGCCCCTTAGTAGAGGCGGTTTTGGTCGACACCAATTCGACCTCGAATCGTTCCCCGAACGCGCGTATCGCGAACGATTTAACCACGTCGACGTTCTCGTTCTCGCGAATTACATCTTCCACGCGCACGATTTCGTACGCTTTGAGCATAGATTTTGCCGGCGATTTGAGTTTCACTTTCGTCGTCGTCGTTTGCGCTTCGACCATCTTCATCACCGCGATGCACAAGACGGAGAAGAAAAAGGCCGACGCACGCTTTCTTTGTCTTCCTCTCGCCGCCATCGTATTACGCATCGTCGTCGTAAACAATAAATCGTTCCCTCAAAAACGTCGAGAGCGACAGAAAAAGCAGAAGCAGAGAGAGAGTGTGTGCGTTAATAGTATACGTATGCGCGGGTATCTTAATGCGAGGG